>Ga0100394_1001349_pt1 | contig 20494 bp, 17 predicted proteins | sample CryGeymeta201518_FD_81549 | JGI IMG/M metagenome (GOLD analysis project Ga0100394, IMG submission 81549) | Groundwater microbial communities from Crystal Geyser aquifers in Utah, USA - Crystal Geyser metaG 2015-18 | ecosystem: Environmental > Aquatic > Deep subsurface > Groundwater | place: USA... | reverse complement strand
CAAGCTCAGATAATATTGCGTATAAGTGTACTTCAAGTTTCTGCTCAGTACTGGTCAGTAGTTGTGTGTAAAATGCTCGGTCTATGGCAATAAAAGAACTAGGCAGCAAGAAAAGTAGCAAAAATACACTTACCAGAAGCTGCCGCAGTTTTAGCGAAAGTGACATATCAAGCTACGTTCATGGTAAAGCGGTAGCCTCTTCCGCGAAGTGTCTCAATAGGCTTATGTTCACCCTCAGGATCTAACTTTTTACGTAAGCGTAATACAAACACTTCGATCACATTACTGTCTAAATCAAAATCTTGATCATAGATATGCTCTGTTAACTCTGTTTTAGAGATCACTTTGTTTGGATTAAGCATAAAGTACTCCAGTACTTTATACTCGTATGCCGTAAGGCTGACCTCATTTTCAGCTAGCCAAACTTGTTGCGTACGGCTATTTAACGCTATCGGACCTGCCGATAATGTCGGTTCTGGCTGTCCGGCAGCCCTTCTGATCAGAGCGTTGCAACGAGCCAATAACTCTTCAGTATGGAATGGCTTGGTAAGATAATCATCTGCTCCAGCATCAAGCCCTTCAACTTTTTCTTGCCAGCTACCGCGTGCTGTTAACACGATAATAGGCGTTTTTAACGATTTTTGTCGGGCTTTACGAATGAGTTCCAAACCATCCATCTTAGGCAAACCAATATCAATAATGGCTAAATCATAAGGATACTCGGATAATTTAAACCAACCTTCTTCACCGTCTGCGGCCACGTCAACACTAAATTGTTGCTGCTGTAACTGTTCTTTAATCTGCTGCGCTAGCAGGCTTTCATCTTCCACTACAAGTAGACGCATTAATTCCCATCCTTTTTAACCCGGCCTGATTGACCGTCCACCAATACGGTAACTACGCGACCATCGGCCTGTAACACTCTAATTCTGTAACTTTTCTGCTCTGCCCGCACCTTAACAACTTTACCCGGAAAGTACTGTTGAGCTAGCGCAACCGCTTGCTCTCGGTTCACCTGGGCCTTCTCGGCTGCTACAGATATTTGAGGTACTGTAGTCAGTATTAATGTCAGTGTGAGCAGAATAAATAGGGTTCGAAACATTGTTCTCTCCATCTGAAGTAGTGTTACTTTACCGAACTATTCAATCAGCAGCAATTATCTTAGCTGTTGTATATCAGCACCTTGTAGCGACCTTCTCATTGTCTGCATGTTCTTTATATTGGAGAAGAATAGGCGGCTTTTACTTAATTAGCGCTGAACACAAAAATAAAGGCAATAAATAAAGTTGCAAATATATTGCAAATGTAAAAATATTGACTAATTTAAATTAGTTGGCAGTGAGTTCTCTCCAATACTTGTTGTTTAGTTTGCCTGTGTGGTAACAAGCCAACCCGCAAAAGGCAAGTGTGGTTTTAGTGGTCATCAGGGAAAGAGAGCAATAAAAAGGAAAATATCATGAAGAGATTACAGTTCGCATTAGTGATGACGGCGTTAGTTTTCACTGTGAATGTATGCGCAGCACAAACAGAAGCCCCGGCGCAAATAACCAAATCAAGCGCTTCGTCTCATAATGTACAGAAAGTTCAGGTCAATAAAGCGACGCTAGAACAACTGGAAGCTATTCCTGGTCTTGGAAAAAAGAAAGCGCAAGCCGTTATCGATTACATTGCCAGTAATGGCAGTATAAAGGATCAGGCGCAACTTACTGAAGTAAAAGGCATTGGTGACAAGCTCGCCGCAAAAATAAGTCCGTATTTAAGCTTTAATTAGACTAATTTTTGTATAAAGCCCTGGCAATTAATCGCCGAGGGCTTTCATTTGCTCATTGGCCCATTGTACCGCTGTATGGTATGCGTCTGGTACTTTTTCGTTGGGTAATTGCAAGGCAACAATGGCCTGATTGGCTTCTTTCCAATGTGCCGATTCATAGTGTTTAATCAGCGAAATATAGTCAGCTAATAAACCTTGGTTCTCTACCAGCGCGTCTTTAATCTCTTTGGCTAACGGCAATTTACTCATTACACTTTCAATGGGTTCATCCAAAATAGCATCCATTAAAGACATTAGTCCGGTAAGAAACGCCTTGGCAGTATCAACTTTTCCGTGGAGTTGGGCCAGACCTTCGGCAAACCGTGCCCGTGTCATTGAAAGCCGCATAAGTTCTGCAGGTTTATCGCTACTGATTTGCGCCGTAAACAGTAATGACAAAAACTTTTTCAGTTCAGCTTGCCCCAAAACCACCAAGGCTTGTTTAATGGTTTCGATTTCTGCGCGGCGCTTAAATATTGCTGAGTTGCTGTAGCGAAGCAGTTTGTAAGATAAATGCACATCACGCTGAAATACGTCTGTGATTTTGTTAAGATCCATTTCTGCTTTAGAGGTTTCGTAAAGTAATTCTGCTAATGTCATTTGAGCCGGGGATAAGGCTTTACTTTGCATCATCTCTGGCTTGGAAAAGAAATAGCCTTGAAAGTAGCTAAATCCCATATCCATTGCCAACTGGAATTCTTCGTTTGTTTCTACTTTTTCTGCTAGTAACTTTATATGAGGAAAGTTTTCGATTGCTTGTTTAATTTCACTGATGGTGTCTGTTGACGTAGAGCGAAAGTCGATTTTTATGATATCAATGTGCGGGTAAAAATGACGCCAAACGGGCTGATGAATATAATCATCCAGAGCGATTACGTAACCTTGTTCCTTCAGATCCTGACATTCAGCTAATAGCCTTTTTCCTGGCTGCACTGTTTCCAGTATTTCCACAACTATCTGATCTTTAGGTAACATGCTCGGGTATTTTTTAATTAATGTATCTAAAGTGAAATTAATAAAACCAGGTTTATCACCAAGAAAATCGTCCAGGCCGTAACTTAATTGGCTACCTTCAACAATACGTGATGTTGCTTCATCACCATCAATGTCTGGAAAAGCATTTTCCAGCCCATCACGAAACAGCAGCTCATAGGCATACAGTTCTTTGTTGCGGTCAAGTATTGGTTGTCGTGCGGCATAAAAATACATAGATGTTCTATCTCGACATGAACACTAAAGTGATAATTTAGCAAAAAAATGAAAGCGGGGCATATAATTTTTGTCAGCCCCGCTAAATCTTTGCTGATATGGTTAAATTATGTACGTTGTAGTTCTGTTTTCATTTGTTCAAACAGGTTGGTCACATTTTCTGACGGTGCTTTTGTCAGTTTACTTACCGCAACGATACAGAAGCTACTTACAAGCACACCAGGTAGAATTTCATATACCAAACTACTAAGCGTTGCGTTGTTTTCTAATATTGGTGCATAAATCCAGAACAGTACCGTTGCTGCGCCACTAATAATACCAGCTAACGCGCCGCTAAACGTCATACGTTTCCAATATAAGCTAAACACAACAAGTGGGCCAAATGCTGCACCAAAACCGGCCCACGCATTGCTCACCAGTGTTAAAATAGAACTGTCTCTGTCATAGGCCAGATAAATGGCAACCAAAGCTACAATTAATACGGATACTCGGCCAACTAACACCAATTGTTGCTGTGAGGCATCACGTTTAACAAAGGTTTTGTAAAAATCTTCAGTCAGTGAACTGGACGTTACCAATAGCTGAGACGAAATAGTGCTCATAATTGCGGCCAAAATGGCCGCTAACAAAAAGCCCGAAATAAGCGGGTGAAATAGAAACTGGGAAAAAATAATAAAAATGGTTTCAGGATCATCTAATGTCATCTTGGTGTTTGCTACATAGGCAATGCCCACCAGGCCAGTCATTACCGCACCTAGCAATGTAACCAGCATCCAGCTCATACCGATTCGGCGTGCGGCTTTAATATCTTTAACAGAACGAATTGCCATAAACCTCACAATGATGTGTGGTTGGCCAAAATAACCAAAGCCCCAGGACAGTAACGAAATAATGCCTAATACAGACAATGCTTTGCCAGTACTTGCGTCGACAAAGGGATCGAGAAATGTAGGATTAATGTCCTGAACCTGAGCCATCACTGCGCTAAAACCACCTAAATGATCCAGTGCTACCACCGGTACCAGTATAAGTGAAACAAACATAATACAACCTTGGACAAAGTCGGTAATACTTACCGCCATAAAACCGCCAAACAAGGTATAAGCGACAACGACACCTGCCGTAACATAAAGCCCTAACTCATAGCTTAGGCCAAAAGAGCTCTCAAATAGTTTGCCGCCTGCAACAACACCTGAGGACGTATAAAGGGTAAAAAACAGCACAATAACAACAGATGATACGATTCGTAGAATGCGAGTGTTGTCTGCAAAACGGTTTTCAAAGTAATCAGGAATAGTGATAGAGTCGTTGGCGACTTCGGTATACACACGTAATCTTGGCGCAACAATCAAATAATTTATCAAAGCCCCCGCTAACAAGCCTACGGCAATCCAGCCGCTACTTACACCAGATAAATACATTGCACCCGGTACACCCATCAACATCCAACCACTCATATCTGACGCACCGGCGGAAAGCGCGGTTACGGCAGGCCCCATTTTTCGGCCGCCTAGCATATAGCCTGATACATCGCTAGTTGAGGTTTTATAACCATACAAACCAATAGCCAGCATCACAATAAAGTACAATGCTAATGAGATAATTGTGCCTGTTTCCAAAACAGATTCTCCTTTTGACAGCTGCTAAGCTTTGGTTAACACGGGCTAACCAAAACTCAGTTAAAAAAATACCCGATACGGGATCAGGCTTTCAGTGAAGCTTCATGCTAACAAGATGTCTGCCTGCTTACCAGCGTTAAGCGGTCGGCAGGCAAAGTATATGGGCATCAAAAGTATCAACTCTCGGCGGTATACTCACTGCGGGTATAACGTTGACAGAGTGTTCGTTTCACTCGGTGAACCGGCGTTTGCAATGTAGTCCTGCCAGGCTTGCCATAGGGCTTCACCTTGCCATTCAGATTTGTCACCACTGTAAAGTACTTTGTTTAACTGGGCAAAATGGGGCGTCAGTGTTGCAGAGTTAATAACTTTACTTAATTCTGAAAGAGACTGGCATCGGGTATCAAGTTGTTGATGACCAAAGCGAAGTAGTGCTGTTTTAGCCAACTGCGGATTGCCTTGCTGACAAGCACGTTTAAGATCTGAGCTATTAAATGCAACACGGTTCTGTAGTTGTGATTTGGTCACTTTGAGAGGTTGAAGCTGGCGCTGTATGTACAGCACAAACAGACTCACTAACCAAAGTGAAAAGAGTACGCTGCTAAGGTAGTTCCACTGCCAAGGTGATACAGAAGCAGTTGGCGTTATCAAAGAGGGATTTAAAGATGGACTTGAATTTTCGCCTGGTGCTAATGCTGGTTGTGATGGAACAACAGCACTAGCGGGACTAGCTGGCGTACCAATCACTTTTAGCTTACGTGCTGGCAGGGTAGCGAAATTGAGCTCATCGGTCTGACTGTTCCACCATGGCAATTTAATCTCTGGCAGTTCTAGTTCACCCGCTTTGTTGGCAATAACAGCAGTAGTAAATACCTTCTGAGCTACAATACGGCCATTGCGCTCTGCGCTTTTTGCCTGCGGTTGTTCTTGATACAGCTTAATACCGTCTGGAAAGCCTTGCTGAAGTTCTGGTAACTGGTTTTCGGCTACATCGACGGCAGAGATCGTGATAATGCGGGTTACCGGTTCACCTTGTTTTAGTTCATCAAGATCTGGCACCCATTCTTCCGTCAACGTTACCAAACCAGCAATTAACCAGTCGCCAGGGAAGTTATCGGGCAATGGACTTATTGTTACATCAATCGGTTGAGCCTGCTGGCTAACTCTTTTAGCGCGCGCATAGTAGTTATATCGGGCATTGTCTCTGTCAATCAAGTCGCCAACAAAGGTGGGGGGCTCTATAGTAAAATTACCACTGTGCTGAGGTTTAATTGCATAACGCCGGGTGAAAGTACGATAGCGAATACCATTTACTAACTCGCTACCGTCAACATCCTGGCCAAGCTCTGCAATGGAAGCGCCGTCTAACTTTGGTGCTGATAGCGAGCCTCGTTGCAAATCGCCATTGTAATAAATTCTTACTTGATAGTAGCTAAGCTGTTGAATATAAAGCTTGTCATTAGAAATGCTTGCTTCTAAAAATAATTCAGGTGTCGTGTTCGATGGTGTGCTGGCTGCGGCATCGAGCACGGTTAAATTGATAGGCTCGGAGCTTGCACCTCGAAGGGTAAAGGCCGGTATTGTGATGTCGCCACTGGTTTTGGGTTGTAATACCACGCGCCAGATTGTACTTTGGCTTTTTTGACCATTTATATCCATTTTGTTACTGCTAACTGATGGCAGCATTACCGTAAAATCTCGCTCCAGTGCTCTAAAACTAAGGGCATCAGCGGCAACAGCATCGTCAGCAATAATCTGGAGTGTCAGAGCTTCGTTCTGTAAAACAGGGTTTTTATCTACACTGGCGCTAAGTGTCGTCAGCGCTTGTAAGGGCAAACTCAACAACAGGATTATTGTCAGTAGTGCACGTTTTACCATTGCTCATCAACTCCTTTGGGCAAACGCTGTTGTTGCCGCTTCAAATACTCCTGATACATTTTACTGCGCAGTAACAGGGCAGGGTCATCTTGTACTTTGCGCAGTAAACTATCCAATTGTTGTTGTTCTTCAACAGATGCATTGGGCCACGCTTCATGGACGGCTTTTAAATGTTCATCCGGCGCGGTTTCATCTATGTTTTTATCCGATTCATTTGCTGCTTGTTCTTCAGCAGTTTGCTGTTCTGTATTCTGCTTAGATTCAGCTGTTTCAGCGGATGTTTGATCTTGTTCAGATGGTTGCTGCTCTGATGAATTATTGGCCTCATTTTCGCTACCGGCATCTTTTTCACTTTGAGACTCGCTGTCGGATTGTTGTTCGTCGCCTTCAGATTGCTGGTTTACACCCTGTTGTTTGTTTTGTTGCTGCTGTTCTTGCTGCTGTTGCAGTAATTGCTGCATCAGTTCGGCATTTTGCTTTGCCGGAGCAAACGTATTGTCGAGTTGTTGCGCCTGTTGGTAAGCGTCTAAAGCTTCTTTGTAACGTTGTTGCTGCGCCAGACTATTACCCAAATTGTGCAGTGCATCTACTGACGGATTAAGCTCTAATGCGCGCTTAAAATCGCGCTCTGCTGAAACATAATCTCCTTTGCGATACGCGGCGTTACCTTGCCATAAGGGGTCTGTAAATTTTTCTGCGGCAGCGCTAAAGTCGCCTTCACGGTAATCTTGTTGCGCTTGTTGATCTTTTGTTTGCCAAAGATCTCGCCACTCTACTGCATTGGCAGGGCGCGGCAGCAACATCAATACACTAATGGTCAATAAACTGCTGTATTTTTGGTTAAGCAGTACTAAGGGTAGCAACAACCAGACTAAATAAATGGCGTTATCATGCCATTGGTCGCCCTGAATTTGACGTTGCTTGTCTGCCTCATCAAGTGCGATTAGAGGCGGTAGTTGCAGCAATTGTTCTGCGCTATCGTCGTTAGTAGTTGCCTGCACATAGATACCACCACTACTTTTGGCCAGCACGGCCAGCTGTGCTTGTGGCAATTTAGGGATCACAACTGCACCAGTAGCACTTTTTAGCAGCGTGCTGTTTTTCAATTTTACCGGGGCGCCTTCCACAGTACCAAATCCGACAATTGACAGTCTGTGTGGCCAGTTATTAATGACGTCTTGAATGTCCCTGTAACTGTTATCGTCAAAACCATCGGTCATAACAATCACGTCACCCTTCGGATAACCCGCTTGCTTTAGCAATTGATCAGCTTGTTGCAACGCCGCCAGCATATTTGAACCCTGAACCGGCATAATCTCAGGTGCTAAATCTGAAATAAGTAAGCGAATGTTATTTGGATCTGCCGTAAGCGGAGTAATAATAAAGGCGTCACCGGCAAACGTCAGTAGTGCAATTTCACCTTCGCTGGCCTGGGCGACGAAATCTAATGCAGCAAACTGCATTTGCGTTAATCTGTCCGGTGCCATGTCTGTGGCGCGCATTGACATCGACATATCTAACACCAATACAGTGGCTTTTTTTAATGCAAACGCAGGTTGCGGCAATTTTTGCCAGCTGGGACCCGCAAGTGCAAGCGCTGTTACCAACCAGCAGATCAGAACTAACGGTAACGCGAGCGGCTGTTTTCTCAGTAGTCGCTGTCCACCCAGCAAAGCATGGTGTAAATGAGGTGCAATTAAATGATGCCATGGGCTTTGTTCGCGACGGTAAAAATACAGCATAAAAGCAAATGCCAAGGCCGGTATTACTGCGCATAGCCACAGGGGGCGTAGAAAATGAAAATCACTCAGCATGTTTAAAGGCTCCGCGCCAATCAATGCTGCGTAACGCGAGCAAGAACGACAACAATAATGCCAAAGCCAACGGCCAATGTAGCAAGCTTGTTTGTGGTCGGTACGTTACGCTATCGCGCTCTATAGGTTCTAATTGGTCAATTAACTTATAAATTGCATTAAGTTCGTTAAGGTCGCGCGCCCTAAAATAGCGACCGCCAGTTTCTTCAGCCAGATGTGTTAACAAACGCTCATCCAAATCCTGCGAATTGGTCATTTGTTCTGCACCAACGCCGACAGTATGAATTTTAACCCCTGCAGCTTTGGCCAACTGGAGTGCTTCCAGTGGTTGAATGTTGCCAGCCGTGTTGGCACCGTCACTTAATAGGATGAGTACTTTGTTCGAGCTATCGTAGGTGTTTAGCCTTTTAACGGCCAAACCAACGGCTTCGCCGATTGCAGTGCGACTTCCAACCAAACGTAGCACGCTTTCATCGAGCATTTTCTGAACCGTAACTAAATCAAACGTTAGGGGTGTTTGTTGATAAGCGGCATCGGCAAATAAAATCAAACCGATGCGATCACCCTGACGGCGCTTGATAAAATCGCTAATCACAATTTTTACGGCATCTAGTCGTTCCAGGCGCTGACCTTGATAGCGCATATCGGCTATTTCCATTGAACCGGATAAATCCAGCGCCAGCATTAGGTCCCGGCCTTGTTGCGGTAACGTTATAGGTTCACCCAACCAGCGAGGCTGCGTGGCGGACAAAACCAGCATTAACCAGACGGAGAGTGCCAGAATTGAGCGTAGAGTAAAGCCGCGATACTCAGTTTGTGGCGAGGTTGTTGCTAGTTTAGCCAGTGCGGGTAAGGTTAAAGTGGCTTCCGACGTTGCGCGCCGTTTTAGCCGCAGCAATAGCGGTAAAAACACCAGAAATGCCAACAAGGGATAACCAAATTCAAGCATTACTGGTCTCCTTTTGTGGTGTTACTAGTGGGGCGTTAGCGTTGTAGTGTGTTAGCCAAACTTTGGCAAACTGATAAAACTGCTCAGTGCCAGCCCTGTCGTTGCCAGCTTGATACAATAAACGCGTTAAGTCGGGTAGTGGCATGTCTTGCTGTGCCGCCAACCATTGCTGCCATTGTTTGCTGTTCAAGCTAAGTGCCGGATGCGCAGGTTGATAATGCACTAATACGCGTTTAATTAGCTGATTGAACATTGATGCGGCATTTTTTTCAACGCTGGCTTGTTCTAAAAGCTGCAATGCTTGTCGTTTAGCGGTGTAAAAACGCCAGCGTTGGTAAAATCGAAGCGCGACGTAAAATAAGCCTGTTATTAGTACCAGACTTAGCAACCACCATATTGGCGTAAACGCAAAGCCTAACACTAGCGGTGGCTCGCTAATATCGGCTAATTGTGACAAAGGAGAATGTGTTTCAGCCATGCCAGGTTCTCTCTAGTTGGCTTAAAACCGGTTCAGCAGCATTCACGGCTAACCATTTACAACCAAGTTGGCTAAGGTGCTGCTTTAACTGTTGTTGCATTTGCAGTTGCTGCTGCGTATAGCGCTGCTTTAACGCTGTATTGCCAAGCTCAATAAAGCCTTTACGCTGGCCATCACTGATGGCGGCAATGCCATGGCTATTTGCGGGCAGCATTAATTCAAGCGGATCCGTTAGGGTACAACAGTTAACCTCGTTGTGCTGACGCATGGCCCGAATATGCCTTAAACCGTCTTCGTTAAAGTCGCTAAAATCAGACAATATATGTACCAGACTGCCAGGTCTTACTAAGCGTCTTAACTGGCTAAGTGCTTCGTTCAGGTTAAGGCCTTTATCACCAGATTGTGCTTCGTGTACTTGCGTCAAGGCATGAAAATAACGCAACACACCATGGCTTCTGCTTTGTGGTTTTAGCTCGATATGTTGATGTTGGCTAAATACCAAACCACCCAACTTGTCGCCACGATGCTTAACATGCCAGGCAATAACCGCCGCTAAATGCGCCGCCTGTACTGATTTAAATAATAAACCAGAGCCAAAACGCATATTGGAACCAAGATCGGTAAGAATAAATACCGGCCGTTCTTTTTCTTCACGAAACAATTTGGTGTGCACCTTGCCTGTGCGGGCGGTGACACGCCAGTCGATGGTGCGCACATCATCACCGTTTTGGTAATGGCGCACCTCATCAAACTCCATGCCACGGCCTTTTGTCTTTGCCAGGTAGGTGCCGGCTAGCTTGTTGTGGATAGCAACGCCGGGGGTTAAATCCAATACCTTAGTATAACGTTGGTACCACAGCAGTTCAGCCAGCCCGAGCGCTGAGCCATTGGTGCCATTTTGTTCCAGCCACTGCTGGGGGGTTAACGTCTGGCTCATATCAGGCAGAAGGTACCAAACGTAGAATTTCTGTTAGCACATCATCGGTGCTAATGCCCTCTGCTTCAGCAGCATAAGTTAAGATTAAGCGGTGACGCAGAGCATTGTGAAACACAGCATGAATATCATCGGGCGTAACAAAATCTCTGCCTGCTAACCAGGCTTTAGCACGGGCACAGCGTTCTACCGCAATAGTGGCACGGGGGCTTGCACCGTAACCAATCCAGCTGGCCAGTTTGTCGCTATACGCCTTGGCATTTCGGGTGGCCATTACAAGCTGCACGATATAGTGTTCGAGCGTGTCTGCCAGGTGCAGCTGCAATATCGCTTTTCGGGCGGCGAAGATATCAGCTTGACTAATAGGTGATACACTCGTCGTGGTGCCGGCAAGTGCTTCACCACGTGTTAGCTTCAATATAGCCAGCTCTGTTTCTGCGTCAGGATAATCCACTTTCAGGTGCAGCAAAAACCGGTCGAGTTGCGCTTCTGGTAGCGGGTAAGTACCCTCTTGCTCTAAGGGGTTTTGTGTTGCCATTACCAAAAATAATTCTGGCAGGGCATAGGTGTTTCGCCCTACAGTAACTTGTTTTTCTGCCATCGCTTCAAGCAAGGCTGACTGCACTTTGGCTGGAGCTCGGTTAATTTCATCAGCCAAAATAATATGGTGAAATAACGGGCCGCTTTGAAACTCAAACTTGCCGGTTTCCGGACGATAAATGTCGGTACCAGTTAAGTCGGCGGGTAACAAATCCGGGGTAAATTGAATGCGGTGAAATTGCCCCTCTACGCCATGTGCCAGCGCATTTACCGCACGGGTTTTGGCCAAGCCCGGAGGCCCTTCTACCAGTAAGTGACCGTTTGCCAACAGCGCGAGAAGTATGCCTTCTGTAAGTTCGGATTGACCTAATACCTGGCTATCTAGATAGGCTTTTAAACCAGAAAATGCATTCACCATAATGTTATCAGTCTTAATTAGTTGGTTTCATTGATTGTTTTATAACCACAAGCCTGTAAAACAAGCTAGGCTATGACGTTATATCTTAAATAAGGTTCCGTTTGCATTAAAACAAGTGTTTTAATTTTTAACGACTGTCGTTACAATCGACTGATACCATACAGGTCAGACCTGTGATGCTGATAACAAGAGGAACACTATGAGCTCGCCAATCAATCTTACAACTCGTCAGGGAGATCGAATCGCGATTGTCTCTGGTCTGCGTACGCCATTTGCTAAACAAGCGACAGAATTTCATGGTGTTTCTGCGCTGGACTTAGGCAAATTGGTGGTCAACGAGTTACTGATCCGCAGTGAGCTTGACGTCAAGCTTGTTGAACAATTGGTGTATGGGCAGGTTGTGCAAATGCCTGAAGCACCAAACATCGCGCGTGAAATTGTGCTTGGCACGGGTATGAATGTTCATACTGATGCGTACAGTGTTACCCGGGCCTGTGCGACCAGTTTTCAATCGGTGGTGAGTGTAGCTGAGTCAATGATGGCGGGTATTACGCAAATTGGCGTTGCTGGCGGTGCAGATTCAAGCTCGGTGTTACCCATTGGTGTAAGTAAAAGGCTAGCCCGGGCGCTGGTTGACTTAAACAAAGCGCGTACTTTTGGTCAAAAGCTGGCCATTTTTCGTCGTCTGGGTTTGAAAGACCTGCTGCCGGTGCCTCCGGCAGTTGCTGAATACAGCACAGGGTTGTCGATGGGAGATACGGCAGAGCAGATGGCAAAAAGTCACGGTATAAGCCGGGCGGATCAAGATGCACTGGCGTATCGCTCACACACGTTGGCGGCACAGGCCTGGCAAAGTGGTGTAATGCAAGCGGAAGTGATGACAGCGCATGTTGAACCTTATGGTCGCTTTTTAGCCATCGATAACAATATTCGGCAAGAGTCAAAACTTGAGTCTTATGCCAAGTTAAAACCGGTGTTTGACCGCGCCCACGGCAGTGTTACTGCAGCAAACGCTACGCCATTAACCGATGGTGCATCAGCAGTGCTAATGATGACAGAAAGCCGGGCAAAAGCATTAGGCTACACACCGCTGGGTTATATCCGCAGCTACGCTTTTGCTGCTATCGATGTTTACGATGATATGTTAATGGGCCCATCGTATGCGACGCCTATTGCGCTTGACCGCGCTGGAATGTCACTTAACGATTTAACCTTAATAGAGATGCATGAGGCTTTTGCAGCGCAAACTCTGGCAAACGTAAAAATGTTTGCCAGTAAAAAGTTTGCTGAACAGAAACTGGGCCGAAGCAATGCGATTGGTGATATTGATATGACCAAATTTAACGTGCAGGGCGGGTCGTTAGCCTATGGACACCCGTTTGCAGCAACTGGTACACGTTTGATTGTACAAACATTAAATGAATTAAAACGTCGTGGTGGCGGAGTTGGATTAACCACGGCGTGTGCTGCAGGTGGTTTAGGTGCAGCTATGATTGTGGAGACAGAATAATGACAACGAACAGTTTTAGTTTGCAAATTCGCGATGATCAAATTGGTGTTATTACCATGGATATCGCTGGCGAATCGATGAATGTATTAAAAGCCGCCTTTGCTGATGAAATAAGTAGTCTACTCAGTGAGATTAACGCCAATACACAACTTAAGGGGTTGGTATTTATTAGCGGTAAAGCGGATTCTTTTATTGCCGGCGCTGATATTTCCATGTTGGATGCTTGCCATACGGCAGCCGAAGCTGAAGCCATTGGCCGAATGGGCCAGCAGATGTTTGATCAGCTAGAACAGCTAAAAATCCCGCTGGTAGCAGCCATTCATGGGCCTTGTTTAGGCGGCGGTTTAGAGCTGGCGATGGCATGTCATGCGCGGGTTGCAACCTCTGACAGCAAAACCGTAATGGGATTACCTGAGGTGCAGCTGGGTTTGTTACCCGGTAGCGGTGGCACGCAGCGTTTGCCGCGCTTAGTGGGTTTACAAAAAGCCTTAGACATGATTTTAACTGGCAAGCAACTGCGTGCAAGTCAGGCCAAAAAAGCAGGTTTGGTAGATGAAGTGGTGGCACAGAGTATTTTGCTTGATGCGGCAGTGCAACGTGCCTTAAAAGGCAAAATTGTTCGCGAGCAACCCGCATTAAATTTAGTGGGTAAAGTACTGGAACGCACCCCGTTTGGTCGAAATGTGCTTTTTAACCAAGCTCGTAAACAAACATTAAAGAAAACACAGGGCAATTATCCCGCGCCTATTAAAATTCTGGATGTAATAAAAACCGGTGTTGTTAGCGGTATGCAAGCGGGTTTGGCAGCAGAAGCCAAAGCCTTTGGTGAGCTTTGCATGACTAAAGAATCAGCGGCGTTACGAAGCCTGTTTTTTGCCACAACTCAGATGAAAAAAGAAACGGGTGCCGGTGATACTAAACCGCAAAAGGTGACTAAAGCTGCAGTATTAGGCGGCGGCTTAATGGGCGGTGGTATTGCTAATGTTACGGCGACCAAAGCCGGTGTGCCAGTGCGGATAAAAGATATTAGCGAAGAAGGTATTAGTAACGCACTGAAATACAGCTATTCGCTGTTGCAGAAAAAGTTTAAACGCCGTTTCATCAGCAAAGCTGAGATGCAAAAACAGCTACTACGCATCACCGGCACCACAGATTACAGTGGTTTTCATGATGCAGATATTGTGGTTGAGGCAGTGTTTGAGGATTTAGCTTTAAAACAGAAAATGGTATCTGACATTGAGCAACATTGTCATGACAGCACAATTTTTGCCAGTAATACCAGTTCATTACCAATTAACCAAATTGCGGCCAAAGCAACTCGTCCTGAGAATGTTATTGGGCTGCATTACTTTTCACCGGTAGACAAAATGCCATTGGTGGAAGTTATTGCGCACGACACCACATCTGCGCAAACTATCGCTACTACGGTTGCTTTTGCGCGTAAGCAGGGTAAAACGCCCATTGTAGTTAAAGATGGCGCAGGCTTTTATGTAAACCGCATTTTAGCGCTTTATATGAACGAAGCAGCTAACATTTTGCTTGAAGGCGAGCCGGTTGAAAAGATAGACAAAGCGCTGGTTAAATTTGGCTTCCCTGTTGGCCCTATAACCCTGCTTGACGAGGTAGGCATTGATGTAGGTGCCAAAATATCACCTATTCTGGCGCACGAGCTGGGAGAGCGTTTTGTGGCGCCGGCGGCTTTTGACAAATTACTGGCAGATGGCCGAAAAGGTAAAAAAACTGAAAAAGGTTTTTATCTGTATGGCAAAAATGCGGCAAAAGGCAAAAAGCAGGTCGACGAATCTGTTTATGGTGTTTTAGCACTAACGCCAGCTCCGAAGCTTAATACTGACGAAATTAGCAGTCGCTGCATCGTGCAAATGTTAAATGAAGCTGTGCGTACCTTAGAAGAGGGGATTATTGCTTCACCTCGCGATGGTGATATCGGGGCTATTTTCGGCATTGGTTTCCCACCGTTTCTGGGCGGGCCTTTCCGATATATTGATCAGTTGGGTGCTGACAATCTGGTGGCGCAATTACGCAATTTAGAAAGTCGTTTTGGTTCTCGTTTTAGCCCGGCGGCATTGTTGGTGACCATGGCAGAACAGAAGCAACGCTTTTATAACTAACAGTAATCACGGTTGAAAAACAACCAAAAGTTAACAATATTTGCTTAACAAGGGCGCTATAATAGCGCCCTTGTTGTATTGAAGGAGCTAATAAGTGCTAGTTTTACCTGTCTTGTGGCTGATCACCGCCGCAGGGATCTATATTGCAGCGTTACGTAGTGGTATGAAAGCCATGAAATGGGCGCTGGCAGCGCTTATCACGGGTCCATTGTTATTACCGCTGTTTAACAGCCATAAACAGCTACAATTGCGCAAAATACGTGCCGGAAATACGGTACTATTCCGCCCCTGATTTACCGCTAGTTTGCAGCGCTGTGCGCAATTGTGTGACGATATCACTAATTTGATTGCGCTGAGCGGCTTTAGGTAAAGAAATGGCGAAAAGCTCCCGTGTCATCACGGGTGCATCGTTAATCAGCGTTAAACTTTTATCTGCCAGCAAGCTGTGTACCATAGTATCAGGTAGATAAGCAGAACCACCACTGTGCTGCATTAGTTCAAGCGCGATACGGGCGCTGCCAGTTCGCAAATAGGGCGGTGGTAGTTCAGGGAAAAACCGGGCATGTTGAATGTCAAATGCAGTGCCCCAGTCAACCAGAATATATTGGCGTTGCATTGCCGATTTTGCGCTGGTGTCATTAAAGGTCGTTACGGGAAGCAGCTTGATATCTCCCAGCTTTTCAATCTGCATTTCATCTACTTTAGGGGCATCAAATAGCAAGGCTAAATCCAGATGACGCTCTAATACTTGTCTTGCTATTTGATCTTTACCCATCGACTCAGCGCGCCACGAAAGGCCCGTTAAGGCGTGCTGAATGTTAATAAAGCCTTGTAGTAAAAAGGCATCCCAAACATTCGCTGTTGCAGCTATAGACAACTGTATAGCCTGTTCTGCGCTAACAGCAACCTCCTGCTTTGCACGCTGCAACGCGGTCAACATAGCTTCAGCATGAGGCAATAGGCGCTCGCCTGACGCCGTTAGCTGTATGTTATTGCGATAGCGGCTAAACAAGTTAACACCTAGCTGTTGTTCCAGCTGACGGATGCGAAAGCTAACGGCAGACTGAGTTAAATATAGATTTTCAGCGGCTTTACCAAAATGTCGTGTGCGTTGAACTTCAATAAAGGTCTTAAGCAGTTCGGTATCCAAATCGAATCCTTTTATAAATTTATGGTGTCGATAAAAAATTTTTGTTTTACGACAGTAATTTTGTTAACCATACTCCGCACAGTTTAAACAGGCTGGCTTGATATTCAACGAGATTAGAGGAAAAAAGTGATGCAGCAAAGTTTTGTCGCTAACCGTCGCTTTTTCGATGACGGTAATTTCCCAAAAGGATTTACGCGGTCCGGGCGCTTTACTCTGGCAGAAGGCAACATGCTAGAGAAACATGGGGTGGCAATGCAGGATCTGGAGCAGGGTAAACGTGCGCCAGTGAATGATGAAGAGCAACGTTTCATTGCAGTGTGTAAAGGCGAAGAGCCTGCTACTTCAGCGTTTGAAAAAACCTGGATGAAGTATAAACAGCGATTGGCGGAGAAGCGTAAGTTTCATACCGTGTTTGGTAAGAAACGTATTGCTGATGGCAGTGACGATTTTTCTTACGTCGAAACAGACTCCGACTAACTAGCTTAAAGCCCCTCTGACAGGGGCTTTTTTGTTAGTGCGAGTCTGCAAACACTAACTGGAGGCTGGAACTGCGGTGAGTTTAGTGCGCTTGTGCTTCTGCTCAAGCAAAAATTGTTTAAACCCATCTTCTGATAGGGGCTTACTGTAGTAATAGCCCTGTATTACGTCACAGCGCAGTTTACGCAGTATCTCAAGTTGGGTTTCAAGTTCAACCCCTTCGGCAACCACACTCAAGCTCAGGTTGTGCGCTATCGTCATGATGGTATCTACCATATTACGACCACGAGCGGTGTTCATATCGTCGATAAAGGCTTTGTCAATTTTAAGAGTATTAAGCGGAAATTGCTTTAGGTAAGCTAATGAGGAATAGCCAGTTCCAAAATCGTCCATGGCAAGATGAATGCCTCGTGCCCTTAGTTTTTTCATTACCTCAATAGCTTGAGGTGGCGATTGCATAACTGTTCCTTCAGTTATTTCCAGTTCCAAATGGTAGGAAGGGAGCTCTGTTTGCTGCAGCGTGTCATCAATTAGTTCACATAAAAAAGGCAGACTAAACTGGCGTGAAGATAAATTAACCGCTACCCGTCCCTGAAATAAACCTTGATCAATCCAGCTTTTAACCGCAAGACACGCTTTACGTAGAACGACTTCGCCAATCTCAATAATTTGGCCGGTTTCTTCGGCCACAGGAATGAAGTTGGCCGGGCTTATAATACCGCCTTTTGGTGTAATAAATCGTACCAGTGCTTCCATGCCAACAAGCTGTCCACTGAGAATATCCATTTTGGGTTGGTAGTAAACAACAAAATGATCCTCTTTTAAGCCGTGACGGATTAAATTTTCTAGCTGTAACCGTTTAACCGCCTGCTTGTTCATTGAGTCATTAAAAAATAAATAGCGGTTTGCGCCCTGGCTTTTGGCATGATACATAGCCGTGTCAGCGTTACGCAGCAACGCTTGTGGATCTGCGCCATCGTCGGGGAACAAGACTATCCCTACGCTACTGGTAATGGCGAGTTCATGCTGAGAAACCAATAATGGTTGATTAATTTGCATCAACAACTCTTTGGCCAGTGTGGTGATTTGATGCAGGTCATTAGTTTGATCGAGTAAGATAGCAAATTCATCCCCACCTAACCGATATAGCTTGTTGTGGTAACTGCTGTAGCCAGTAAGCCGATTTGATAACTTGCACAGTAAGTTGTCACCCAGTTCGTGTCCAAGTGAGTCATTGATTTTTTTAAAGTTGTCTAAATCGAACACCAACAGTGCGTGTTCTGTTTCTGCCTTAACCAGTTCAGCGAGTTTTTGCATAAACAACGCTCTGTTTGGTAAACCAGTGAGTGTATCAGTACTAACAAGCTGTTTGAGTTCAGCTTCTTGTTGCTTACGTTCGGTAATATCCGAGAATACAGCGACGTACTGGTTGACATTGCCTTGCTCATCTTTAATTTGAGCAAAGGTCAACTCTGCCTGATACAACTCGCCATTGACATGTTGTTCCTGAATTTCGCCGCTCCAGGTGCCTGTTATTAACATTTGCTGGCGAATATCTTGCATAAAACGGCTGGGGTAAAGACTTAGCTCAAAGCGTTGATTAAGGCTTTGTTCCCGGCTTTTACCTGTGATTTTACTGAATGATGGATTCACTTCGAGGATTTGAAAATCGGTGTTACAAATCACTACGGCATCAGAAATTGTTTGCAAGCAACGGGCAAATAATTGCAATTGCTCTTCAGTTTGCTTGATCTGGTGAATATTTTTTAAGGTACCGGTCATTCTGCTGGGTTTACCATTGGCCGTAAAGGCGACTGCTTTACCTCTATCCAGTACCCATGTCCAACTGTTGTCTGCGGTTTTAAGCCGGTAAGTTGCTTCAAAATGACCGGTTTTACCATCAAGGTGATTTTGCAGCAGCTCTGCAACCCGTGATAGGTCTTGTGGATGAATTTGGGCTTTATTCGGTGGAAAGTCTTGTGCACGTGGGCGCAGTTCAACGGGATCTAACCAAGAGCTAGAGCGATATAACTCGCCGGAGCTTATTTTCCAGTCCCAGAGTTCGTCACCGCTGCCCCACATAGACAAACGCAAACGCTCTTCACTATGCTCAAGTTTAAGCTGATAGCGTCGCATTTTAATGATACTGACATGCGCCAGTATCAGGGCAGCGAATGAAAACAGCAACACAAGTGTCAGTGTGTAATTTTGTGAATAATCCCAGCCGATGGCGTATAAACCAAAAGAAAAAGTGCCCAATAAAAAGGCACTGATTACTATGGTTATTTTTGTTTTTAATATCACTTATAACAACTACGTGACGATAACTACACTCACGTTATATAACTTTACTATTAGTGTCAAAAGCAATTTGTGTTTTCTGTAATTGTTGTTTTAGGCTTGCTGCATCACAAAATTGTAAATGGCTATGTTTCGGTTTACCATCGGTTGCCAGAAAAATTGCATCGTAATCGGGTAGCAATAACTGCTGCAAAAATTCAATAAATTGTGTCAATGTAAGTTGGCGCATCGCATCAATAATGCGATCGCTTAGTGCAAAACTATAATCTTGTTGCCCCAGCGCCAGCCAATAGCGTTTAGCCCTTGCACCCAAGCTGGTATCACGTTCATTAAGCTGAGCTAACACACCCTGTTTAATTTCGATAAATTCTTCCTGGGTCAATGCCTTTGTATCCGCCAGAAAAGAGCGAAAAAATGTTACCGTAGCCTCATACAGTTTTTCGCAGTCTGCATTAGGCGACTGAATATAAAATGCTATACCAGGCAACGTATTTATTGGCACATAACCGGTACCTACCAGATAGCCCAGTTGCAGTTCGGTTCTTAATTGATGGAAGTACTCTGGGGACAACACATGGTTTGCTAACATAAAGAGTGCCATTTGCTCCGGGGTGGCCTCTGGTGCCGGTAAATAAATGACTAATGCATGATCGTTATGATCGACATCCTGATTTAACCAAACGGGGCCGTGCCCCTGTATGTTAAATGCTGGATTGGTCAGTTTAGGCCCGGTACTAACGAGTTGAGATTGCCATTGCGTTAGCATTTTTTCTAACTGCAGTGCATGGTCATTCGTCCAGTTGCCCAGCAGTAAGCTTTCAATATGCACCTGGCGTAATAATTGCTGATGAAACGCGATAAATTGCTCAAAGCTCAGCTGTTCTAATGCATCAGCTAGTAAATCTATTTCTGGGTTTAAGGGCTGTAAAACAGCCGAAAGTTGGCTGAATAACCGTGCTACCGGCTTGTTTTTAGTGCTGTTGCGCCAATGACGACCCAGCTGACGCTTTAATTCTTCAAAACGCGGTTCAGAAAAGTGTTGGTGCAACATCTGGCCAAGTAAGTCTTGCAGCAAGCGTAATTGATTGGCTGCCAACCCGCTGGTATGAAGGCTAATACCCTGGCGTTGTACATGCAGATGATACATAAGTCCTATGGTGGTAGCGGCGTAAAACTGCTGGTTAATATTATCCTGAAACAGTTCTACCCATAATCGTGTCGCGGCAAGCTGTTTGCAGTCGCCGATGCTGCCCGGCAGACTTAATTGCACGAAAATAT
>Ga0100394_1001333_pt1 | contig 20579 bp, 14 predicted proteins | sample CryGeymeta201518_FD_81549 | JGI IMG/M metagenome (GOLD analysis project Ga0100394, IMG submission 81549) | Groundwater microbial communities from Crystal Geyser aquifers in Utah, USA - Crystal Geyser metaG 2015-18 | ecosystem: Environmental > Aquatic > Deep subsurface > Groundwater | place: USA... | reverse complement strand
ATGTTGCAAGAGGGCGCACTGGAAGATTATTACACTACCTTTATGGCAGGCATTTTTCGCTCGGTTCGGTTTGGCGCTTCCAGTGCACACGGTAAAGCAAATATGATCCGTTTTAACTATTTTGCCGAGCAAGGTGCTTTTGTGCGCAATGCCGATGGCACATACCAGGTTAACTATCAGAAAATGCAAGATGCAATGGCATCTATGTCGGCGTTAATTTTAACCTTACAAGGCAATGGCGATTATGATGGTGTGGCGGCATTGGTTGCTGACAAAGGCATCATTAAATCGCAACTGGCAGATGATTTAGCTCGTTTGTCTGCGGCAGATATTCCTGTTGATGTGGTATTTAATCAAGGTAAAGCCGTATTAGGGCTTAAATAAATACCGATCCGTAAATAAAGCAGGCTAGTTGCGGTGTGCCTGCTTTATTTGTTACATTTTTAGTCATAAACTTATCACGGTTTTGCTGTAAACTACCTGTCGTTAGAATTTATCTGATCTTGTTAAAGGTTTGCACTGTAATGATGCAGCCACCCTGATGTCAGCATCACATATTGTTGGTGTTCGGTTGTAATGTTTGGGCAAGCGTTACCTGTTGCTCATTGCATAACAGCGATGATGCTAATAGCATTTTTTACGTACTATCTGGTTGAATTTATGAATAAAATTAAAGCTTTTTTTCTTGCCATTTTACTACTTCTTGTAGTGTTTGCCGTTCTGGCTGGCGTAAAAGGTAACCAAATTGCCATGATGATTGCATCAGGTGAGCAATTCGTACCGCCACCGGAATCTGTAAGTGTGACGTCAGTAGAGCGGCAAAGCTGGAATAATCGTTTTTCAGCAACGGGTACGGTACTGGCAGACGAAGGCGTGATGATATCTGCTGAAGTGTCTGGCAAGGTTAAGCGTATCATGTTTAAGAATGGTGCTTTTGTTGAAGCAGGTACGGTGCTTCTGGAACAAGAGTCAAGCAACGAGCAGGCTCAACATCGGGCGGCATTGGCCAGGCTAACACTGGCGCAACAAAATTATGATCGCCTGGTTGAGCTACGTCGTGACAAAATCGCGACCCAAAGTGAAATTGATACCAGCAAACAGCAGTTAGATTCTGCTCAGGCTGATGTAGACAGTTTGCGTTCAACACTAGAGAAAAAGATACTACGAGCCCCATTTTCTGGCCGTTTAGGCATTCGCGTGGTTGATGTTGGTGCCGATTTACAACCCGGCGCTGAAGTGGTATCGCTGCAGGCCAGTCATACAGTAAGGGTTAACTTTCCTGTTCCACAACATACGCTTAGTCAAATTACGATTGGATTGCCGGTAAGTATTAGTCTTAATCAAGGCAGTGTAACCGTTAACGGTGAAGTGAGTGCTATTGCTGCAGAATTAAGCAGTGTCAGTCGAAATGCGATTGTGCAGTCGGTGTTGGATAACAGTGACAAAGCACTCGTTCCTGGTATGGCCGTTGCCGTAGATGTAACACTGGCGCAGCCGTCAGAGGTGTTAGTGGTGCCAGCGACGGCACTCATTTATGCACCTTATGGTGACACTGTCTTTATCGTGGAAAAAGCCAAAGAAGGTCAAGGGTTAGTGGCACGACAGCAATTCGTTCGTTTGGGTGCGTCGCGCGGTGATTTTGTTGAGATCCTCGAAGGTGTGAAAGCTGGTGATGAAGTGGTGACCTCCGGTGCATTCAAACTGTTTAACGGTCAAAGTGTGATTAAAACTGACAGCCCAGCGCCAAAGTACAGCACTACACCTATACCGGCTGATGCCTGATATCGGTTAGTTTGAAAAGTAACGTATTGAGATAATTATGAAATTTACCGATATTTTTATTAGAAAACCGGTACTTGCCATCGTAGTAAGCCTGTTGATTTTATTAGCAGGTTTCCAGTCGATGAGCGATATGACCGTGCGACAGTATCCGCGTTCGGATATTGCTGTGATTAAAATTACCACCGTGTACATTGGCGCCAATGCCGAGCTGGTACGGGGCTTTATTACCACACCCATAGAGCGCGCTATTGCTTCTGCAGGCGGTATTGATTACATCGAGTCGCAAAGCACTATGGGTGTGTCTACAGTCACAGCTCATTTACAGCTGAACTACGACCCACTTAAAGCGATGACGGAAATAAGTGCCAAGGTTAATCAGGTGCGGGGCGAACTGCCACCAGAATCTGAGTTACCGTCTATTGCGGTTGAAGCTGCAGATAGCCAGTTTGCCTCGGCTTATTTGAGTTTTTCTTCGGATATTCTTGAACAAAACCAAATTACTGAATTTTTGAGCCGTTCGGTACAGCCGCGTTTAATTGCGATTGCTGGTGTGCAAAAAGCCGATATTCTAGGTGGCCGTACTTTTGCCATGCGAATTTGGTTGAAGCCTGAGCAAATGGCTGCGTTTAAGGTAACGGCCTCTGATGTTCGCAAAGCATTAAGCGATAACAATGTGCAGGCGGCTATAGGCCAGACGCGTGGCGCCTATACCCAGGTTAATTTGCGCGCCAACACAGACATGAAAACCGTTGATGAATTCAGGCGCATAGTGCTGCGCCAGAATGATGACGGTGTAGTTCGGCTTGCAGATGTGGCAGACATTGCATTAGGGGCTGACGATTACAATACCAACGTTAACTACTCTGGCGAGACCGCGGTATTTATGGGGGTGTTTGTTTCACCCACAGCTAACTCCCTGGATGTAATTAAAGCCGTTACAGAAGAGATGGCGCTGATCCAGGCGGAGTTACCCTCCGGTCTCACCGGCGAAGTGTCTTACGATGCTACCAAATACATTCAGGCAGCCATTGATGACGTGCTTAAAACACTGGCTGAAACGCTACTGATTATTGTCATCGTGATCTTTTTGTTTTTAGGTTTTAGTCGCTCGGTGTTAATCCCTTTGGTGGCCATACCTTTATCACTGATTGGTGCGGTATTTGTTATGAAGGTATTTGGTTTCTCGTTAAACCTGCTTACCTTGTTATCCATTGTACTAAGCGTAGGCTTGGTGGTGGACGATGCCATCGTAATGGTAGAGAACATTGAGCGGCATATACAAGATGGTTTAAAACCGTTTAAAGCCGCATTGGTAGCAGCGAGAGAACTCGGCGGGCCTATTATTGCGATGACAGTGACCCTGGTTTCTGTTTATGTGCCTATTGGTTTGCAGGGCGGCTTAACCGGCACCTTGTTCCGTGAATTTGCCATTACACTGGCCGGAGCGGTAACTATTTCGGCTATTGTGGCTATTACATTGTCGCCAATGATGGCGTCGAAAATGCTTAAACCGCATAGCAGTTTAAAAGCGCCTCTGGATGGTATTTTTAACCGCTTTAAGCATTTTTACAGCCGGCAGTTAGATAAAAGTCTGAATAACCGTATTGGCGTTTACGTGTTCTGGATTGGCATCAGTGCGCTTTGCGTGCCGCTTTATAGCATGTCACCAAAAGAGCTGGCACCAACGGAAGATCAAGGGGTTATTTTCGGTATTGTTGACTCACCGGCAAACTCAACGGTTGATCAGTCTTCCTTCTATGGAAAGGCGGTAAATGAAGCCTTTATGTCGGTAGAAGAGACCGACTTTACCTTTCAAATTACCTTTCCAACCGGCGGTTTTGGCGGCATGGTTACCAAGCCATGGGATGAGCGCGAGCGCACGGTATTTGAAATGATGCCTGAGGTGCAGCAAAAACTGTCTGCGATTGCAGGGGTACGTATTTTACCTATTACGCCGCCTGCCTTACCGGGTGGTGGGAATTTCCCGGTTGAATTTGTAATCTCTTCTACAGCTAATTCCAAGGAGATATACGACTACGCCTTACAGCTGGAAAAAGTGATGCGTGAAAGTGGCATCTTTCCGTTTCAGCTAATCGATATGAAGGTTGATCAGCCCGAGTATCTGCTGAACATTGACCGCGAAAAAGTGGCTGATTTAGGCCTGAATATGCGTGATGTGGTTAGCGATTTGGGCACGTTGCTAGGCGGCGGCTATGTTAACCGTTTTAATATGGCTGGACAGAGTTACAAAGTTATACCGCAGGTAAAACGCAGTGAGCGTTTAACACCTGATAGCCTGCTGGAGTTGTATATTACGGGGCCGGCGGGAGAAATGATCCGCGTCGATCAAATAGCCAGGTTAAGCCACAGCACAGTGCCGCGCAGTATCAACCGTATGCAACAGCTTAATGCGGTTAAAATTAGCGGTGTTACCATTAAACCGTTAGATGAAACGCTGCAATATCTGGAAACTGAAGCGAAGAAAATACTGCCTGCCAGTTACTCGATTGATTATACGGGTGAGTCGCGGCAGTTAAAGCGCGAGGGCAATACCTTCTTGCCAGCGTTCTTATTGGCTATCACGATGATCTTTTTGGTGCTGGCAGCACAGTACAATAGCTTTCGTGACCCTATGGTTATTTTGCTGGGTTCAGTACCAATGGCGTTATTTGGTGCCTTGGTCTTTACCTTTTTAAAAATACCGGCGCCGATGCCGCATTTTACCGACGCATTTACCAGCACGTTAAATATTTACTCGCAAGTAGGCCTGGTAACCTTAATTGGTCTGATTGCCCGAAACGGAATTTTGGTAGTGGAATTTGCCAATAAGTTGCAAGAGCAGGGCAAAGCCAAGTTGGATGCGATACGTGAAGCTTCAGTACTGCGCTTACGTCCGGTAATGATGACCAGTCTGGCAACCATTGCAGGCCATACGCCACTGATATTTGCCACAGGTGCCGGTGCTGGAGCACGTAATTCTATTGGTATTGTACTGGTGCTTGGAATGGCTATCGGTACCATATTTACTTTGTTTGTGCTGCCTTCGGTGTACATGCTGATAGCTAAAGATCACAGCAAAGATAAGCTTGCAACACAAGATGACAGTGAACTGGATACAGAATCTGCGTAATTCGCGGTGATACCCTTGAAAGCCTGGCAAATCGCCAGGCTTTTACTTATCCGCTGCCAAATATTCCCGGTCGTAAAAGGTACGCAGCCAATGAGGTCGGTATATCGCCATCAGGGTGATGGCACTGCCATTTAATAATGCTTCAGGAAACCAGATTAATAGTGCCAGTTGCCAGTAATTGTCTATTATTTCAGTCCAACTGTACCGGCCCTCCAAGCCAAACCATAGCGAAGTCAAACTAATTTGTAACACTATGGTAAGTGCGGCGGCGATAAAGCCAGCGACAAATATATATACGAATAAGTGTCGGCTTAAATAACGGTAGCTAGCTAAAAACAGCAGATAGCTGAATAAAGCGGGCAATATGATACTGATTAGCATAAATAAACCGCTATCCTGCCAGGGTAGTTTGCCAAAGCCAACTAACAGCACAGTAGGTAGCAGGCAAATCCAGATTGCAATACGCCAACCATGGCTTAGCACTAGCGTAGTTACCAGCAGAAAATGCAGGTTTAAGCCCTCTTTTATCCCCGCTTGTATGCTCCAAAATAATGATAAAGCGACCGCAGAGGCTAAAACCAGATGCTGGTAATCGGTTTCTTGTTTAAGTTTAGGAAAAAACTCACGAGGGTAGTGATAGAGCATAAGTGCCACAGTCAACAAGAAACCGGCCATTTGCCAACTTGTCATGGTTTGTTATTCCTTCTCCTTTAGATGCAGTTAGTGTAACGATACTAGCGTGTTCAGTCATTGTTGTTATGTTTTAGTGGGAAAATAGCGAAAAAAGTACTGAGTAAAGCTTGCGCATGTTGATTACATCTGTAATAGTATGTGTATTACAGATGTAATCAGTGAATGAAACTTATGATTGAAATAAGCAATGCAGAGTTAAGTGTTATGCAGGTAGTGTGGCAGCGACAGCCGCTTAGCGCTAATGACGTTATCGCAGGGCTTGGCGATGATAACGACTGGCATGAGAAAACCGTTAAGACGTTGCTAAACCGCTTGGTAAGCAAAGGTGCCCTGGGATTTAATAAAGATGGCCGCGCCTATTTGTATTATCCGTTAATAACCGAGCAGGATTATCAGCTGCAACAAAGCCGTTCTTTTGTCGATCGTCTTTTCGCTGGCAAAGTTGCCCCCTTGGTGGCGGGGTTCGCCAGCCAAAACAAGCTTAAACCTGATGATGTACAGCAGCTAAAGCAACTTATTGCAGACTGGGAGCAGGAGCAAAATCATGACTGATTTCCTGCTACAACTGACACTGCCATTATCGCTATTATTGTTGCTGTTGCTGGCGGTACAAAGATGGTTGCTTAACCTGTTTGGCGCCCGAACGGTTTATGCACTGTGGGCGCTAGTACCGGTCTTTTTGCTGGCAATACTGTTGTTACCCTTATTGCCTGTCAGTATTGATACCGCTGCCATTAAGCGCTATCAGGTGGGCATGCAACAACTTTCGGACACGGTACAAAGCAGTAACTGGCTATTTTGGCTCTGGTTTTCCGGTGTTATGCTTTGCATTGGTTGGTTGCTACTGAGCTATATAAGCAGCAGCGCCTTGTTTAACCGCGCTAAGCCGGTAAAAATTAGCACTGTTTCCGTTAATTGTCGCCAGGCAGATTCTAACTCAGGGCCTTATATCACCGGTTTAACTACACCCCGTATTTTGCTTCCCAATGACTTTTTTCGTCGCTTTGATGCTTCCCAGCAACAGCTTATTTTGCAGCATGAGCTAACGCATTGGCGCCGAGGCGACTTGCACCTGAATTACCTTGCGCTTGCTTTAGTCAGCCTGTTTTGGTTTAACCCGCTGGTGTGGCTGGCATATCGTGATTATCGCAATGCTCAGGAATTGGCCTGTGATGCGTTGGTGACCCAAGATGCCAGCAAGGCAGAAAGAATTGCTTATGGTTACGCCTTACTAAGCAGTACACAACAATCGCCATCATACTGGTGGCCGCTTACTCATCATTACGGAGACTTTAACACGATGAAACAACGTATTATGCAATTACAACGGCAGCAGGGTTTAAGTAAAGCTATAGTGCTTGGCGCCGTGGCGCTGGTGATTGGCGCTACATTATTGCTACAACAACCGGTTTTGGCCGGCGTTAGTAAAACGCAACAGCTAACTGCGGTTACGCGCATTGAGCCGCGTTATCCAACGCAGGCGGCAGAGCAAGGTATTTCAGGATATGTACAAGTTAAATTTGATGTGGATGCGCAAGGAAAAGTGATTAATGCCAGCGTGATAAAGTCCTATCCGGAGCAGGTTTTTGATAAGGAAGCGATACGTGCATTACAGCAGTGGCAATATACGGCTACAGGTATCGAGCATAAAGCACAGCTAGTACAGCTAGATTTTGAATTGGATGTAGTGCAAGCGGATATGGAGCGTATTAGTGTGACACCGCCCGCACCGAAAAAGAGCTGATGCAATAACAAGTGCAATAAAGCAGAACCGACATTGCAGTGCCATAACCTGGTGCTGCTTTATTGCATTTAAAACTAACCCGGTAATTAGGTGCGTAACTTTGCGTGTTTAAGCCAATTTAAATTGTTTAATCATGCTGTTTAAGCTTTCGGCAACTTCTGCCACCTGGCGACTAGACGAACTGGTTTCATGCGAGCTTTCCAGATTCTGCTGTCCAATATCACGCAAGCTCACCAGGCTTTCATCTATAGATGCTGCTACCGTTGCTTGTTGCTCTGTTGCAGCACTCACAGATAATATTTGCTGATTTACATTGTTTACGGCATTAACAATTTCCCGAATGCTTTTAGCAACAATATTGATGCTCTGTTTAGTTTCGTCAGCACCGAGCAGCGAGTCATTAAATTGACTGACTGCATTAGCAGATTGGGTCGAGACATCTGCAATCACCTTTTCAATTAAATGTGTTGATTCTTGGGTACGACGAGCAAGGTTTCTTACTTCATCGGCAACCACGGCAAAGCCACGGCCAGACTCACCTGCTCTGGCAGCTTCAATGGCAGCATTAAGTGCCAGTAAATTAGTTTGCTCCGCTACGCCACGAATAACATCAAGTAATGAGGTAATACCTGAAATATTGTCGGCCAAGGCATTCATGCTTAAATGGCTTGCTTCAATTTGCAGGCTAAGTTTTTCAGTGAGCTGTTCCGAATGCTCCAGCTCCTTCATGCTGTTTTGGCTGGCTTGGTGCGCATCACTTACCTCATTGGCAACGTCAGACGAGCGCGCAGAGACTTCTTTCACGGTTACCGCCATTTGATTTACTGCGGTAACAATGGTATCGAGCTCTGACGCTTGTCGAGTTAAGTTTTGCTCAGTAGTATTTGTTACGGTGCTGAGCTCTTCCGCCGTTGCAGCTAGTTGCTCTGAAGTTACGCCCATTTGCTGCATCATATTGCGCAAGTTATGAATCAGGTTATTTAGCGCTCCGCGCAAGCTGGTTGGTGCTGCATCATTGATATCTAAGGTTAGGTCACCTTTTGCAACCTGTTGCATCATATGCTGCATTTCCGACGGTTCCCCACCAAGAGGTCGCATAACGGTGCGAGACACATACCAACCAATAATACAGGCAACGGCAATGGCGATAAAAAGCTCAAACAAGCTAATTATGAGTAATTGATTAATGGGCTCATTAATTTCTGCTATATCTATTTCTGCTAATAAGCCCCAGGTAACACCAAAAAAATCCACTGGGGTGTAGGCTGACAAAACCGGGTTATTATTGTAGTCAATAACCTCTTCTACCCGTGTTTCACCTTGTAGTACGGCATCTGATGCCTGTGTATCAACTCCATTTTTAGTTACTGTGCCAGTGAAAGAGGCGGAAATAGAGTGGCCGATAGGGTCAAGATACGAGTCTGAGCGCATGCGTTTATCTGGACCAATTAAATACGTTTCACCGGTTCTGCCCATACCAGTGCGAAGTTGCATTAAGGCATTAATGCTATCGATAGAGAACTGTGTTGCAATTATCCAACGTTCCCCGGCAATAATTTTTGGCACACCAACAAAAGCGGCCGGAGCATTATTTGACGGTGCATAAGGCGCAAAGTCTGCTGAAGCAAACTCTTTGTTACTGTATTGTAAATCGCTAAACAATTTACCTAAGCCACTATTTTTGAATGGCCCATTCGCCAGGTTAGTTTGATAATCTGCCTCGCGGGCAGCAGTGTAAATAACATCACCAGAGGGTGATATAACAAAAATGTCGTAAAAATGTAATTCACTATTGAGTTTGTTCAGTAACTTATGCATTTTATCCGACGTGACATTTTCAAAGTCCGCCTCAATAACATCGGCAATAGCATATAAATTATCTTTGACACTAACCAACTGTGATTCAAGCTGTGCTTTTTTAATATCTCGTATCGAAATCAGCCGTTGTTCATTTTCGTGTTCTATTTCAGTAATGGTCGATAAAGTGTTAACAAATAGCGACAGCGTTAATGGCACTAACACTGCACCTATAACCAACGACATTACCCGAGAACTGAATTTCATAATAAATACCTATGTATAAATGATAACAATGGGCCAACACATACACCGCTGCCTTAATTGATTAAGTTTTTGCAATGTCGTTACCAAGGTTAAGTCTTGCTGGTTTCACCTTGTACAGCGTGAGACTTTTAATTCGTGCAAAGTGCTTTTGTCACTAAAGACCTAAATGTCTCATGTGTCCCTTGGTTGTATTTTGTTCGATGCTCTCGCTTTTGTCAATGGCAAGATGTGAGAATTATTCAGATGTGCTTTAAGTGTAGTTTACTTAGCGATTAAGAAGTGTCATAGCTTAAACATACCTATAAAAGGAGTAGACGATGACCCCGGCAATTGATTTGGCTAAACAGCAAGGTATCGCCTATCAGGTGCATCAATATCAGCATGATGCGGCAGCAGCATCTTATGGTTTAGAGGCGTCAGAAAAGCTTGGTTTAGCGCCTGAGCAGGTGTTTAAAACCCTGGTCGTGCAGCTTGATGGTAAACAGCTGGCGGTTGCGGTGTTGCCGGTAAGTCAGCAGCTCAATATGAAGTTGATGGCCAAAGCCTTGGGCGCAAAAAAAGCCGAAATGGCTAACGCGCATGATGTGATGCGCTCAAGCGGCTATGTGCTTGGCGGGGTAAGTCCGCTGGGACAAAAGAAACGTTTGCCTACGGTAATAGACAACTCAGCGCAGCAGTACGCCACGATTTATGTCAGTGCAGGGCGGCGCGGGCTGGAAATTGAATTGGCCGCGACAGATTTATGTCAGTTACTGCAGGGGCGTTTTGCGGCCTTGGCTCAATAAAAACGGGCACTGTAATAGTGCCCGTGTGATTATTTTGCACGCTTAACGGCTATTTCACATCAAATCGGTCGGCGTTCATGACTTTGTTCCAGGCTGAGACAAAATCACAAACAAATTTTGCTTTTGCATCGCCAGAACCATACACCTCGGCAATAGCCCTTAGCTGTGAGTTAGAACCAAATATCAAATCCACCCGGCTTGCCTGCCATTTTACTTGTCCGGTTTTACGGTCCCGGCCGGTAAACGTTTGCGCGTCTTTTGCATCTGGCGACCACTGCGTATTCATATCCAACAGGTTTACAAAGAAGTCATTATTCAATGTGCCCGGAGTTTGGGTGAATACGCCATGCGAAGTGTTGCCATAGTTTGCATTTAGCACCCGCATACCACCAACCAATACGGTCATTTCTGGCGCAGTTAATGTTAAAAGCTGTGCTTTGTCTAATAACAATTCCTCTGCTGATACGCTGTAGCGTTTGGGCAGGTAGTTTCTAAAGCCGTCAGCAATGGGCTGTAACACGTCAAAAGACTCAGCATCGGTTTGCTCGTCGCTGGCATCAGTGCGCCCTGGCGTAAACGGTACGTCGATAGTAACACCAGCGTGTTTAGCGGCTTTTTCAATGGCGGCAGCGCCAGCTAATACAATGATATCGGCCAGGGATATTTTTTTGTTACCAGATTGCGCTGCATTAAAACTGTGTTGCATACGCTCCAATACTTTAAGCACTTTTTGTAATTGCTCAGGTTGGTTTACCTGCCACTCTTTTTGTGGCGCCAAACGAATACGGGCTCCATTGGCACCTCCACGGTTGTCTGAACCACGAAAGGTAGATGCCGAAGACCAGGCGGTGTACACCAGCTCTGCAATAGTTAAATCGGACAACATTATTGTTTTCTTTAACTGCGCAATATCGCTGGCGTTAATTAGCTCGTGGTCAACTGCGGGCACCGGATCTTGCCAAACTAAATCTTCAGCTGGCACTTCAGGCCCTAAATATCTTGCTTTAGGCCCCATGTCACGGTGTGTTAGTTTAAACCAGGCACGAGCAAAGGCGTCGGCGAACTCTGCCGGGTTATTATGAAAATGCGTCGATATTTTGCGGTATTCCGGGTCTTCACGCATAGCCATATCGGCGGTAGTCATCATGATGTTAACTTTGATGTTGGCATCTTCAGCATCTGGCGCATGATCTTTGTTGGCCAGATTTTTTGCCGCCCATTGGTGCGCGCCAGCCGGGCTTTTGGTCAATTCCCAGTCGTAGCCAAAAAGTACATCAAAGTAGCTGTTATCCCACTGTGTTGGGGTTGGCGTCCATGCGCCTTCGATACCACTGGTAATGGTGTCACGGCCTTTACCGCTTTTATAACTGCTTAACCAACCAAAACCCATATCTTCAATAGCACCTGCTTCAGGTTCTACGCCAACGTGCGCAGCATCTCCCGCGCCGTGTGCTTTGCCAAAGGTATGGCCGCCAGCGGTAAGAGCGACAGTTTCGTAGTCGTTCATTGCCATACGGGCAAAGGTTTCGCGCACATCACGGCCTGAAGCTAATGGGTCGGGTTTGCCATCCGGGCCTTCGGGGTTGACGTAAATCAGGCCCATTTGTACTGCTGCCAGCGGGTTTTCTAAATCACGGTCGCCCGAATAACGGCTGTTCGCTTTATCGCTAGTGGCTAACCATTCTGTTTCAGCACCCCAATAAATATCTTCTTCCGGCTCCCAAATATCAGCGCGGCCGCCACCAAAACCAAAGGTTTTAAAGCCCATTGATTCCAGCGCCACGTTACCCGCCAGAATAAATAAATCTGCCCAGGATAATTTGTTGCCATATTTTTGTTTAACCGGCCATAACAGTCGACGAGCTTTATCCAGATTACCATTGTCTGGCCAGCTATTTAGCGGAGCAAAACGTTGGTTGCCGGTAGAGGCACCCCCTCTACCATCGGCGGTGCGATAAGTACCTGCTGCGTGCCAGGCCATACGAATCATAAAGGGGCCATAATGGCCATAATCTGCCGGCCACCAATCTTGTGAGTCAGTCATGACATGCGTAAGATCTTGTTTAACAGCCGCTAAATCGAGGCTATTAAACGCATCGACGTAGTTGAAATTCTCACCCAGCGGGTTTGATTTAGTATCGTTTTGATGCAAAATTTTCAGGTTGAGCTGATTAGGCCACCAGTCCATGTTTTTTGTACCGCTGTTACCAATACTGGTGTTACCGCCGTGCATCACCGGGCATTTGCCGGCTGAGTTGTTGTTATTGTCCATATCTTACTCCTTGCAATGAGGGGACTAGGGGAACCGTATGTCCCACTTTGGTAGTGCCTAGACTATAGACCTGAAGAACACACTGCGACAGCCAATTTAGCCTATCGTGTTAATCGGTTTTTTGAATTAGCTCTAATGTAATTAATTGAATTATGTATGCGGTTTGTCCGTCGTCCAAGCAGATAGTTCAAGCTGATTTTTGCTATGTTATGCCAAACACACCTGGTTTCTACCAGCCTGCTTAGCGTGATATAGCGCCTTGTCAGCGCGCTCAAAACAGAGCAGTAAGTGTTCGTCAGGCTGTTGTTCGGCAATACCAAAGCTGCAGCTTAAACTAATATTATTGCTGAAGTTGTACTGCTTTATGGCACTGGCTATTCTGTCGCACAAAGCTTTGGCTACGTCTGCTTTTGTATGTTGACAAAAAATAACGAACTCTTCGCCGCCCCAACGGGCCACTTGATCTTGTTCGCGTATTTGTGCACGAAGAATTTCAGCCAGCTCACGTAAAATGGCATCGCCGGTAATATGCCCGTGGTTGTCGTTTATCTGTTTAAAAAAGTCGATATCAATTAGCACCAGGCTAAAGTCTTGTGTATGTTGTGCTGCTCGTTGTTGCGTTACACTGATGGTCTTGTCAAAGAAGTTTCTGTTGTATAACCGTGTGAGCGGGTCGTGAGTGGACAAAAACTCCAGCTCTTGGATGGCAGATTCTAGCTCGGCTCTAGTATGCTCGAGCTGTTGATTCTTCTCCTGTAGTCGACGATAAAAATAGCGGCTTCGGTAGTTCCATGCCGTTAACAGTAAGATAATGGCAATGGCCACTGCGCCTAGTTGCCACATCAACTGATAATTTGTGATATCCATCACTTTAATACGTGTCCATTTTTGGTAAATGGCAATATGTTCTGCTTCTGTTATGGTGCCCAGTGCTTCGTTAAGTTGCGTTAATAGGGCTTGATAAGGTAAAGACACGCCAATTCTAAGTTTATCTTCCAGCTCAAGCCAACCTGCCACTTTTAACTGATATAAAGATTCTTGTTGAATTTGGCCATTAATTGAATATAACGAACCAATAAATAAATCCGCATCACCCTCGGCGACGGCCTTTAACCCGGCAGGTTCATTTTCTACTTCATGTATCCTGGTTTCAGGGTAGTGGCGCTTTATGTACTCAATTAAACGGTAGCCTTTAGGCACGGCCAATGAGCGAGTGCCAATATTTGCCATACTTTGTAAAAAGGGTTGCTGTCTAAGAGATACCAGCACATTGGGGGAGCGAAAATAGACGTCAGAAAATTGTAGGTATTGTTCGCGTTCTGTTGACTGGTTTAACATTGGCGATAACATGCAGTCGCCATTTCTCAGCAATTGCAGTGTTTCAAGCCAGGAGCGGGTAGGTATTAGTTTAAACGTTAAGCCCGTTTTTTCGGCAATTAATGCGATGTAATCCGCGGAAATACCGACGTGTACACCATCATCTATTGCCTCATAAGGCATCCAGTCAGGGTCCACACAATAAGTAAGTACTGTTGCTGAGTCTGGTGTTTTGTTGTCATCTGCTTGCGCTGGGGGTAGCGTCGCTAATAACCCCAGTAGCCAAGCCAAAACGGCTAAGCTCCATTTTTTTTGCCAAAAGCCCAGTGTACAAACCGAATATAGCACTATCACAATAGCGTGCTCACACCAGACATGGAGAACTCAAGCACAAACAATTCACCTGCAATATTAACCTGTCATCTATAGTTGTTATTTATTGATAGTAGACTAAAGCAAGTAAAGTGCGAATTTGCAGTAACTTAGCGCGATGCCACCCTTGCTCCCTTTAGTATTAGTGGTTAGCTTTGTCGCTATTACCGAGCCAGTGTAGCTTTACAACCCGGTATGATTAGAAAAAGGTTTCGACAGATTGCAACAGGTTGTAGTTATCATCAACCAGCCACAAACTGCGCCATTTATCGAATGTCAGACAGGGATGCGAGGTACCCAGCAAGACAATATCGCCAATTTTGGGCTTTATTTGTGAGTTGTAATGCCAAAACGCATGTTGGTCCATAACCTTTGTAGTCACGCATTGCTGTAACTGGTTACTAATTAACTGGCCGTCACGATAAATAGCGATGGCTTGTGGCAGCCCTGCATCAAAAGCGGCATCTCGTTTTCCAAAGCCCAATACCGCCAAACCGGGTTCTGGCAACGATTGTACATAAACCGCCAATTCCAGCGCGTTACGTAAACTCTGCCCTAACTTTGTAGCCAGCTTGCTTCGTTGATCTATTGCCTGCTGTGCCTGGCAGTAAATGCCCTGGTCATGGCTGATATAGCAGCCCGGACGCAGCACAATCTGCATTGTTGAGGGCACTGTCGCTTTGGTCAGTTCTAAGGCGATAATATCGTACCAAACTGAGCCAGCGCCGCTGATCAGTATGTTGTGGTATTTTAGCAACTCTTGCCTGAATAGTGCTTTGCACAACGCAGCAGCTTGCTGCGCAAATTGACGAACACTAAGGACTGAGTCTGTAGTGGAAATGACACCCTCATAGAACTCTATGCCGGCAAGTGCCAGGCCTGGCAGTGTGGCAATCTGCTGCGCCAGGTTAACCGCCTGCTGATTAGTACGGCAACCACAACGACCGCCGGGCACCCCAAGCTCAATTAACACGGGTAGTAGTAACTGCTCAGTATGAAAAAATGCCGACAGTGCTTTGGCATTGTCAACATGATCGATGCATAGATATACCTCTACGCCACTGGCTATCAGGTTGGCGACGACAGCCATGTTTGCTGCCCCTACCAATTGGTTTGCCAGAATAATTCGCTGTGCGCCGGCATTTGCCGCAATCTGAGCCTGATACGCAGTAGCGACCGTAATGCCCCAGGCGCCGGCAGCTAATTGCTGTTGAAACAACCAGGGGGTCATACTGGTTTTACCATGGGGAGAGAGCAGCACCCCGCTGGCGTCGGCAAATTGCTGCATCCACTGCACATTATGTTGGATTGCGCTGTGTTTCAGAACGGCAGCCGGCAAACAAATATCTTGCTGCAACAGGTTCAGGTTGGCTTTCTCTGGTTCAGTTGCCGCAGCTTTATGCTTAATAATTTGGTACTTCATAACATCTCGATTTCAATTTGTCAGGTTCTCAATTAAAGCTATTGCAGTAAATTACTGTAATAAAGCCATTTTAATATTTACTTTCCAGTGTTGTTGGTACAAAGTATCTTTATGGTAAGCGAAAATGTTACTTTAGCAAAAGTTACTCAGTAACACTAGAAGCCAATGCAGGTAAAAATAATGAGTTTTGAAATTGATGTGCTGTCACGTATTTCTGAGCGTTTTGTTGAAATGAGTGAGTCAGAGCAGCGGGTTGCTCAGCTTATTCTTGACAATGTTAAAGCGGCGACTGAAATGAGTATTGCCAAGCTGTCGGCGAGTGCCGGGGTAAGCCAGGCAACCGTCACCCGTTTCGCCCGAACGGTAGATTGTAAAGATGTTCGTCAGCTGAAAGTTAAACTGGCACAGTCATTAGCGGTAGGGCAGCGGTTTGTCGAAGAAACACCCGATTTAGATGGTATTCAGGGCGTTTACGAGGCGATAAAAAATACTTTGGATTTAAGCCGCAAACTGCTGGTTGAAGCTGATATCAGGTTGGCAGTGAGCTACCTGCAAAACGCCAGAATGATTTTTTGTATAGGCATGGGTGGCGGTTCATCTATTGGTTCGCAAGAGTTGCAGTACCGTTTATTTCGTTTTGGTATGCCAGTCTGTAGCTACCAGGATGGTTTGCTTACCCGCATGGTAGCCGCGGCAGTAGAGCCACAGGATGTGATGGTGGCTATTTCGCTAACGGGCAATACCGGTGAAATTATTGATTCTGCTGCGATAGCCCGGCAATACGGTGCCAAAGTTATTGCCATTACTAAGCCTGGCTCTGCACTAGCGGCTAATGCTGATATCGTGCTTGGTTTGCAGGCACCTGAAACAGATTTCATTTATAAGCCGTCGGCCTCTCGCTACGCCATGCTGGCGATCATTGATGTATTGGCAACCGAAGTGGCAAAGCTGAATAAGCGCAAGTCACGCGACAAATTACGCCGGGTTAAATTATCTCTGGACAGCCACCGTGGTGGTGACGATCGCCAGCCTTTGGGAGACTGACAATTACATGAGCATAAAACGATATGGTATTGATGAAAGCACCGGTACTGGCGGACAGCGTTTGCCATTTGCTAAAGCTGTTGAGGCGGGGGGCTGGCTATATGTATCAGGGCAGACACCAATGCGCGATGGTGAAGTCGTCGAGGGAGGCATTGTGGCGCAATCTGAGCTGGCATTACAAAACTGCCTGGAGATTATGCACAATGCCGGCTACTGCCTGGCGGATGTGGTGCATGTAAAAGTGTATCTTACCGATGCCCGTTATTTCAGTAGCTTTAATCAGGTGTTTGCTAAAGTGTTTTCTGATGCGCCACCCGCAAGGATTTGTGCGGTAGCTGACTTGGTGGTGGACTGTAAGGTTGAGGTTGATTTGACCTGCTATCGCGCAGACAGAGCCTGATATGAACGGCAGCCACTTTCTTATTGGTTTTGGTATTTATCTGCTGCTGATGATTGCTATCAGCTACCTGGTATCACGTCGCCAGCAAAGCAATGAAGATTTTCTGCTGGCGGGACGTAATGTTTCTGCCCGGCTGACTTTTGGCAGCACGGTTGCCACTATGATTGGCACAGGTACCAGTATGGGAGCGGTTGGCTTTGCTTACAATCATGGCTGGCACGGCATGCTTTACGGTATCGGTGGCGCTGTCGGTATATTACTTACTGCCTGGTTGTTTGCACCGCTGCGCCAGATGCGTTTTATGACCATGAGTGAAGAGCTCAGTTACTACGTCGGGGCAAACCAGTGGGTGAAGCAGGGCAGTGCTATTCTGATTTTTCTGGCTTCTCTTGGCTGGCTTGGTGCTCATATTATTGGGGGTGCCTTGTATCTTTCCTGGGCGACGGGCATTGAGCTATTTTACACTAAGTTAATGGTAGGCTTTGCGTATACCCTGTATGTGATGATTGGTGGGTACCGGGCTGTCATTTGGACAGACAGTCTGATGGCAGTGATTTTGTTTAGTGGTTTTCTGCTAATGAGTTATGTTGCAGTGCATGCAATTGGTGGCTTAGATCAAATTAGCCCGGCGTTGGCGGCGGCTAAAAATAGTGGGTTAATTAGCGATATAGGCTTAGTGCCGGCACTGTCGTTGGCATCAGTAGTCGCCGTAGGCGTGCTGGCAACACCATCGTTTCGACAACGAATTTATGCTGCCAGAAATGTTAGCACGGTACGGCGTTCTTTTATTTTCTCGGGTGTGCTCTATCTGGTATTTGCGGCGTTGCCGGCGCTTATTGGCATTACTGCGCGGGTATTGTCGCCAGAGCTTGATAACCACCAGTTTGCTTTTACCACCGTCGCTGTCATGTTATTGCCGGGCTTATTGACCATGCTGGTGTTGCTGGCAGGTTTATCGGCAACGCTATCATCAGCCAGTTCTGATGCCATTGCGGCAGTATCTGTTTTGATTCGGGATTTGTATCAGGGGATAACCGGCAGCATGCCAACGGCAGATAAAGCGATTCTATACTCGCGACTGGCGGTATTACTGGTATCTACGCTGGCACTGATCCTGGCATTATTATCTGACGATCTCATTCGCTATATCACCGGTATGATTGCCACGCTGATGTCTGGCTTGTTTGTGTGCGCCTTGCTGGGGCGATTTTGGTTGCGTTTTACCTGGCAGGGAGCTTTGGCGGCATTGCTCGGTGCCATGCTGACATCATTAGTCGTGTTAAATCATCCTGACTGGCTGGCCTACTGGGGCAACCCTTGTTTACCTGCGGTAATGGTTGCGTTACTGGCTGCTGTAAGTATCAGTTTGCTAACGCCGCCTTGCGCTATTAGCCGAAAGCAGGCATTGGCCCTGATCAGTGCTCAACGTGAAAACACCACTTCGGTTGCAACGGCCTGCTCTGCTGGCAACGCGTCGCAGGCTGACCTAACTTAACAGAGGAACTATGCGTATTTTTACCGCCTCCCTGGCCACTGAAACGAATACGTTTTCACCCATGTACACTGACGTTCATAGTTTTTATGAAAGCTTTTACGCACCGCCGGGTCAGCATCCTGCTACCCCGACATTATGCAGTGCGCCACTGATTGCCTGCCGCGAATTTGCAGCTAAAGATCCGTCATTGCATATTATTGAAGGCAGTTGCGCCTGGGCTGAGCCTGGTGGCTTATTAAATCGCCAGTCTTATGAATTTTTGCGAGATGAAATACTACAGCAATTACGTCAAGCAATGCCGGTACAGGCTGTGTTGCTTGGGCTGCATGGCGCCATGGTTGCCCAGGGCTATGACGACTGCGAAGGCGATTTACTACAACGCGTGCGCGACATAGTTGGGCCTGGTGTGATTATCGGTGCAACGTTGGACCCCCACAGTCATTTAACAGCGAAGCGGCAGGCTGCAGCAAACTTGTTAATTGCATTTAAAGAGTTTCCACATTTGGACTTTATGCAACGTGCAAGGGAACTGGTGCATTTAGCGCTAGCGGCAGTTAGGGGAGAAATAACCCCAGCTATGAGTAGCTTTGATTGCCGGATGATTGATGTGTTGCCAACCAGTTATGAACCGATGAAATCTTTTATCGATAAAATCAGACAACTTGAGCAACAACAGGGCGTGCTGTCTATTTCTGTGATCCATGGTTTTATGGCAGGGGATGTTGCAGACATGGGCACCAAGTTGTTGGTGATCACTGATAATCAACCCCTGCAGGGTGAGGCCCTGGCACAGACGCTGGGAATGGAGTTATTCTCTTTTCGTGGTCAAACGTTACCGCAGTTTAACGATATTGCACAGGCTTTAGATCTTGCGCAGCAAGTCAACGGTACTGTGGTACTGGCAGATGTATGGGATAACCCCGGCGGGGGTGTCGCAGGCGATGGCACACTGATTTTAGAACAAATTATCGCCCGTAACCTTCGCGGCGTAGCAGTGGGGACTATTTGGGATCCGATGGCCGTTAAACTTTGCTTTGCCGCTGGCGAGGGTGCTGATATTACACTTCGCTTTGGCGGCAAAAGCGGTGCAACCGCAGGGCCGCCTATTGATAAACAGGTAACAGTGGTGCGCTTGCAAACTAACGCTCAGCAGCAGTTTGCCGACAGCAGCGTGCCAATGGGAGACTGCGCTTTAATTACCTTTGATGGTATTGAAGTGATTTTAAACAGCAACCGTTGTCAGTCATTTGATCCCAGTTTATTTCGGGCCCTGGGTATTGCTCCTGAGCAAAAAAAATTGCTGTTGGTAAAATCGACCAACCATTTTTATCAGGGGTTTGCACCGCTTGCAGCGCAGATTATCTATGTTGATGCCGGTGCACCTTATCCCAGTGATCCGGCACGCAATACCTACACTAAACTACGCCGGCCGTTGTGGCCGATCACAGCACAACCTTTTGGCTAGCGCATTAACGGCAATAAAAGGCCTTTGCAGCTTTAACCTTGCCGTTACTGTTTAAACTCGGCCGATACGGTTTAGGCCCAGGCTTCAAGGTTTAAGTGCAATTCGTTCAATACATCCACATTGCTGGATAGTGACATACAAATAGCTATCGTCATTATTCAGGCTGACATTAGTCGGCAGTGGATGATTCAGACGATACTCTGCCAGCAGTTCACCGCTGTCGCTCAATTTAGCTATTGTGCCTTTACCGTATCGGGCAATATAGAGATTACCGGCGCGGTCAAAGCGCATACCGTCTAAACCAAAATCGCTAAAATGCGCCACTAATTGTTTGTTACCAAGGCTAAAGTCGTCATTAATTTTAAAGCGCCAGATGCGTCGCTGCACACTTTCATTAATGAACAGATACTGCTGATCCGGACTGACGGCAATGCCGTTGGTGGTACCCATGTCAGCAGCAAGTAAATTGCTGCTACCGTCGGTGTTAATACGCCACAACTGTCCACTGCTGTCTGCCCAGTTTGGATCGCTCGCAAACAATAAACCGTTTTGCATTATCGCTAAATCGTTCGGCTGGTTCATGGCATTGTTGT
>Ga0100394_1001331_pt1 | contig 20598 bp, 23 predicted proteins | sample CryGeymeta201518_FD_81549 | JGI IMG/M metagenome (GOLD analysis project Ga0100394, IMG submission 81549) | Groundwater microbial communities from Crystal Geyser aquifers in Utah, USA - Crystal Geyser metaG 2015-18 | ecosystem: Environmental > Aquatic > Deep subsurface > Groundwater | place: USA... | reverse complement strand
TGTCGGTTGGCACGACTATAATGATTGAATCTGACGAACTGATTTACAAGAGTAATCATATAAATGCTTCAAAAATTACGGTTGTCGTCGACCAAGCCGAAGTCCCGCCACTAGGCACCTCGCTAGAAGATCAGGTAAGGCAAACAAAGTTTATTGGCGGGATCATAAAAGAGGTCGGTGACAAATATTTTGTAGTTGGCACAACTCAAATAGATCTTTCTCAAACAAAAGATTCCAAGGATATAGAAGCAGGAACAGCTCCAATAGTAGCCAAATATTATAAAGTTCTCTTTGATGATAAAACGCAATTTACGGATAAGGGACCAAATGAGCTTAAGGTCGAAGATTTTGTGCGTGCCTTTTCGTCAAATTCTGTTTATTCAGTCAGCGAGTTTACCGCCACGAAAATAATGGGGCCGCTGTCGATTTAACGAGTCAGTGAATATTGAAATTATGAAAAGCAGCTCTGTTTGGGCTGTTTTTTTGGTTTTTCCGCGGACAATTTCGATTGTTTCGGACGTCAAGATGTGGTATTCTAGAAGTAGATATTTTTATGGCGCTCATCATGCAGAGCTAAGCGTTTCGAAAGGTTATGAAAATTTTTGTCAGAGCTAAGCCTAATTCAAAAGAAGAGCGGGTTGAGAAAATCGGTAAATATGATTATTTGGTGTCTGTTCGTGAGTCGCCAATTAAGGGTCGGGCTAATAAGGCAATCATTGGAGCATTGGCTGATTATTTTAAAATTTCACCTTCGAGAATTTGGATTAGGGCTGGCCTTGCTTCAAAAAACAAAATAATTGAAATAGAGACTTCTTATGAAAAATAGTAATACTAATATGGATGGCTTAAGGAAAGAACCGGACGAGATGAAAAAACAGATCAAAAGGCAGACTCTTGGCTATATTGCGGCGGCTTTTGGTTTGGTGGCCGGCCTTGCTTGGAATGACGCGATTAAATCTTTGATCGAGTATCTGTTTCCGCTCGCGCAAAACACTCTTTTCGCGAAATTCGGTTACGCCGCCTTGATTACAGTCGTTGTAGTAGCCGTTACCATCTATCTTGGCACTTGGTTGAAAGACGAAAAGAGTCAGTAGGTTTTCAAAAAAACTAATTAACACAGAAATTTTTATATGGCAAATTTCAGCCTCGACGTATTTTCCAGAAAAACAATCGGCTGGTTATTGCTCTTCGCCGGTTTGGTAATAATTTTTTTGGCAATTTTTTCTTCCTATAATATTTTTACCGGCGCGAAAGAAGTACCGGCTTTATTTAGGATAGAGCCGTCTGCGGAGGTTTCATCCTCGTTACAACAGCCGGCGCCTGGTGTTATGGAACAAGACCTACAAGAACAGGCTAAAAATATAATTCAGGGCCAGATCGGGGAACAGCTGAAAGAGATGATGCCGGCAGAGTTTATTTCCAAGATTTTTAATTTGATGAGCTGGGTAATTTTTGTTAGTTTCTTGGTTTTTGCTGGCGGTCGTATTGCGGGAATAGGCGCTAAGTTGATTGCTTCATGAGGAAGAGGTTAGCGCGTAAATTTTATTCCAGGAGGAAAAAATTGCCGCGCAATTTTTATACCAGGCCGACTTTAGTTGTGGCTAAAGATTTGTTGGGTAAGTTTATTGTTAGAAAATGGCGGGGTCGCGATATTGTTGGTGAAATCGTGGAGGTTGAGGCGTACATTGGGCCTCATGACAAGGCTTCCCACGCCTATAAAGGGAAAATTACCCCTCGCAATAAAGCCGAATATCTGATAGGTGGCCATATTTATATTTATCTGGTTTACGGAATGTACTGGCAGTTTAATATCTCGACCAGTTTTGAAGGTAAGCCGGAATGCGTTTTGATTCGCGCGCTGGAGCCGATAAACGAAAAAGTGGGAAATCCGCCAGATGTCGGCGAATTCCATAAAACATTCTGTCATTCCGCGCTTGACGCGGAATCCAGACGAAAAAAAATAAATCTAGATTCCCGCCTTTGCGGGAATGACATTAAAAGACTTTATCGGCGGTTCCATGTCGTGCCCAACGGCCCCGGTAAGCTTTGCAATTACCTGAAGATTGACAAATCTTTTTATGGGGAAGACATGGTTAAAAGCGGGAAGATTTGGTTAGAAGACCGCGGTCTAAAGGTTAAGAAATCTGAAATAATCGCCGCCAAGCGAATCGGCATTGACTACGCTCAAGAATGGGTGCGGGTTCCATGGAGGTTTTGTCTAAAAAATAATAAATTTGTATCTAAAAAGTGAAACTGAATTTTATTAAAACCGCCGATAAATTTTTGTGGACTAATCATGCGCAACAAAAAATGCGGTTTTATCGTTTGTCGGAAAGCCGGGTAAAGCGGGTTGTGCGTCATTCGGCGCGGGTGGAAAGGGGGATCGCAACTGAGACAAGTGCCTGTATGCAGAGAGGCGATTCTCGGAAGCGGAAGGAGGAGGTTTGGGTAATGTATCAAAGAAAAATTCAAACGAGTAAGGACAAGATTGTGATCATCAGTGCGTGGAGATACCCTGGCGTCAGTCCGCTTGGCGAGCCATTCCCGATTCCGGAGGATGTATTAACGGATTTGAAAGAATTTATCCGCGAAAAAGCAGCTCGCTGTTGACTAATTTGATTATTAATGTTACAAAGTGAGTAATGGTCGGGATTAAAAGGTCAGCCGAAAGCCGTCCAATGAGCGAGTCTTGGTATTCATGCCAAGAACGGTCGGCGGGTTTCCGGCAACGTGTCGGATAGGCTGTTCCTGTGTCGGGGTACGGCCGCGACGGGCGTCGAAAGGACCCGATTTGGGAGGGTTGGAGATTTGAGCTTGACGCGAAGCTCGACGGCGGTTTTCCAGAGATGTTTAATCCTCTGGTGTATCTCGAATGCCACCTGATAACCGGGTGGGAAACCGAACGCCACCCCCGCCACTGGCATCTGGGATATATGTATAAATAACGATTTTGGGCCGCACGGATAAACCGCGCGGCCATTTGTATTTAAAATTTTCTCGACAAATTCAAGCAACAACGCTATGATAAGGGTATGAAAAGGAAGAATATTGTGACAATTGGCGGAGGGACGGGCAGTTTTATGCTTTTGAGCGGCCTGAAAAATTATCCGGTCAATATATCGGCCATTGTTTCTATGGCGGATGATGGTGGTTCGACTGGCGTTTTGCGCGATGAATTAGGCGTTTTGCCGCCCGGTGATGTCAGACAGTGTTTAATTGCCCTGTCCAATTCTTCTGATATTATGCGCCAATTAATGAGCTATAGATTTGGCGGTAATCGGCTTAAGGGGCACAGCTTTGGCAATCTTTTGTTGTCGGCGCTTGAAAAAATAAAGGGAAATTTTGTCGATGGCGTTGAAGAAGCGGCTAAGATTTTACAGGTAAAAGGAGAAGTGATACCTGTCACGGAAGACCAAATGCGTCTTGTTATAAAATTGAAAAACGGAAGGATGCTTAAGGGAGAAGCCCATCTCGATCACAGCAAAGAAATGAGAAGGGTGGGAGTTGCCGATATTTATCTCGAGTCAAAAGTCGGGGCCAATAGAAGAGCCGTAGGGCGTATTAAAAAGGCTGATTTGATTATCATCGGTCCCGGCGATTATTACGGTTCAACTCTGCCCAATCTTTTAGTTAAAGAAATAAGCGATGCTGTTAGAAAGTCCCGTGCCAAAGTTATATATGTTTGTAATTTGACCAACAAAAAAGGACAGACGGATGGGTTTAGTCTCGAGCGTTATATTTCAGAGATCGAGAAATTTATCGGTTGCGACAGAATTAATTTCGTTGTTTTTAATGGCAAAAAACCACGCCGGGATTTTATTAAGAGATACGAGAGTCAAGAGGGAAAGGGTGCCGTGGTTGAATTTAAAGACAGGAAGCGGAGCAGAAGATATAGAGTGATTGTCGCCGATTTATTGTCTAGTATTCAAGGCGAGAGAAAAGACACGTCGGTTAATGTGCATACGCTTATCCGCCACGACAGCGATAAATTGGCGCGAGTAATTATGACTATCGCTGAATGGGAAGACGGCAGGAGTTTGATAAAGGAGATTTTGTAATATAAGGTCATTTCTGCGTAAATAGGAATCCATGCAAGTAGCAATATGTGTTTTCTGGATTCCCGCTTTTCGCCCTTCGGGTGACCACCCGTAGGTGTGGCGCGGGAATGACAAATGGGAATGAAGATTATTCTTGACTTTGACGACGTCATTTTTAATACGCGTAAATTTAATTCTGATTACCGAAGGGCTTTTTGTGCTCAAGGAATTCCGGAGGATGTTTTCGACGAGTGCTATCACCAACTTTCAATAAGAGGGCGCTCCGGGAAAAAACCTTATGATCCCCAAAAGCATCTGGGGGAGATAAAATTACGATTGCCGATTGATGAAAAAAGTGTAAGGCGGGCGATAGACGCATTTCTTCGGGGTGCCGATAAGTATCTTTTCTCCGACGCCGTAAATTTCTTTAAAAAGTTTAACAAAAAAGATTTATATATTGTTTCATATGGCATGAAAGGATATCAGGATATTAAAATAAAACACGCCAGGGTCCAAAAATATTTTAAAAAAGTGATAATTCTAGACGGCTTTAAGTCGGAGGGGGTTAAAGAAATTGTAGGCGCCGATAAAATAAAAAAAGACGAAAAATTTTTTTTCATGGACGACAGAGCGGAGTGGGTTGAAGATGTAAAAAAAAGATATCCGCGGGTTATCACTTTTCTGGTTAAACGGCGCGAAGGGCGATATAATGATAAAAAAAATAGACATTGTGATTTTGAAGTAAAAAATCTGAAAGAAGCGGCGAAGCTCATTGAAAAATTGGAAAAAAGTAATAAAAGCGAGGAGGGTCTATGTGCGGAATAGCCGGATACATCGGAAAGAATAGGGCTTGCCCCATTCTAATAGATGGGTTAAGGAGGCTGAAGTATCGGGGTTATGATAGCGCCGGTTTCGCGCTGGCAGAGGACGGCGGAGTGGTAATACTTAAAGCCGTCGGCAGAGTGGAGGAATTGGAAAAACAAGTTGGCGAGCGGGACTTTTTAGGAACAGCCGGAATCGCTCATACTCGTTGGGCAACCCACGGCAAGCCTTCGAAAGAAAACGCTCACCCGCATGTTGACTGCCGCCAGGAAATTTTCTTGGTTCACAACGGGATCATCGAGAATTACAAAGAACTGAAAGAAAGCCTGAAAAAGCGCGGACATCGGTTTTCTTCCGAGACTGATTCGGAAGTCATCGCCCATCTGATCGAAGAATACTATGGGGAAGATTCTCTGGAAGAAGCGGTGCGGAAAGCTCTTTTAAAAGCAACAGGAACCTATGGCATAGCGGTGTTGAGCCAACGGGAGCCGAATAAGATCGTTGCCGCTCGTAAGGGCAGCCCGTTGATTTTGGGCGTTGGTAAAGATGAATTTATTATTGCCTCTGACGTGGCGGCGATTATCCGTTATACCGAACGGGTCGTTTATTTGAACGACGGCGAGATGGTGGTGATTGGCCGTGATGGCTACGAAGTAAGCAATTTGGAAAGGACTAGAATAGATAAACGCGTTGACCGAATAGATTGGAGCGTTGAAAAAGCGGAAAAACAGGGCTTCGCGTATTTCATGCTGAAAGAAATTTTTGAGCAGCCGGAAGCGATTAAAAATGCGATTCGCGGCCGTGTCTTGTCCGCCGATGGCAACGTTAAGTTGGGCGGACTTGATGATGTCAGAGAGCGGCTACGAGAAATAAACCGACTGGTCATTGTCGCCTGCGGCACGGCATATCACGCCGGTTTGGTCGGGAAGTATATGCTGGAAGAATATGCCGGGATTCGCGCTGATATTGAATATGGTTCGGAATTTCGCTACCGAAAACCAATTTTAGATTCCAAGACCGCTGTTTTAGCGGTTTCCCAATCCGGCGAAACGGCAGATACTTTGGCGGCGGTCAAAGAGGCGAAAAATAAAGGCGCGTTAGCCCTGGGCATCGTTAATGCCGTTGGTTCGACTATTGCCCGTGAAACCGATGCTGGCATTTATAATCACGCCGGGCCGGAGATCGGAGTGGCTTCAACCAAGGCTTTTACCTCACAGCTTTCTATTCTGGCTCTGTTGACTGTTTTTTTGGGACGTCAGCGGGAAATGTCCTGCGTGACGGGGAAAAGAATTCTCAACGAACTGGCAGAAATAGAAAGGCATATCAAAACGATTTTAAAGCAGGCGAAAGAGATAGAAAAAATCGCGCGGAAATATTCCGGTTTTAACAATTTCCTGTATCTTGGCCGAAAATATAATTACCCGATTGCCCTTGAAGGCGCGCTTAAAATTAAAGAGATTGCTTATGTGCATGCCGAAGGTTATCCTTTTGGCGAAATGAAACACGGCTCAATTGCTCTGATTGACGAGAATTTTCCTTCAATTGCAATCGTTACCAAAGACAGCGTTTACGAGAAAACGATTTCCGGCGTTCAGGAGATTAAAGCCCGTGGCGGGAAAATCATCGCTATTGCCACAAGCGGGGATAAAGAGATTAAAAAATTAGTTGACGACGTAATTTATATCCCAAAAACTCTGGAGATGTTAACGCCGATGATTTCCGTTGTGCCGCTTCAACTGTTAGCGTACTACTTCGGTGTTCAAAAAGGTTTAGACGTTGACAAGCCGAGAAATCTTGCCAAAAGCGTGACGGTGGAGTAAATTTTTAGATGTTTTTGACATCAAAACAGGCCGCAATTTCGCGGCCCTTTTGTATTTTAAAAGCCCCTCATAGTGAGGGGCATAGGTTAGTTAGCGGGGTCTGCCCACGGTGAGTTCGACGGAGACGGGGGGGTGTAAGTCGCTCCATTATCTTCTCCGGCAATTCATGGGTTATGTGGTCCATGAATCGCTACTCTTCCGTTGACAGCTCTCTGTTGTACAAGACGGTAATTTTGAAGGACGTTTCTTTGGACGCGTTCGGTTCGGCGGACTTCGGGTCGCTCATGGCTGCCCCCTATATTTTTTATAGAGAATATTCGTAAACCTGTTTTTGGGGATTCCATTTGAAGCCAATTCTTTTCGCGGTGACGTCGTAGCGCAGTTTAAGCTGGGAGGCATTGCCTAGATTTAGCCACTCGTTTTTTTTGGCCGGTAGGATTTCAACCATTTTAAATCCCAGCCGTTGCGCTATTTCGATAACTACCTTAACCAGCAGTTTTTCCCAGCGCAGGGGCGCGAGTTCTTCGTGGCGGTAGCGAGCCCCCTGAATTTGTCTGATATGAACGGTTGATTCATTGATGTTAAATCCTATGCAGGCTATCCCTCGATATTCCGCGCGATCATTTACAAAATATTTGTAGGCTAAAACGATTCCGCGCGGCGCTTCCCAATAAATGTTTGTGAATCTATCGTCTCGGTATCCACTGCAGATGATGGGTAGTGTGGCAAAAGATAGAAACGCGCGATAGTTGTTTAGGCGCTCGCCAATATCAGCAGCGCAATTATCTTTTATGCAACTGCGCAAATGGTTGTCAAAACAAACTATGTGTGGTTGCCAATGTCTTTCTTCGTTGGGGATTTCCACGTAACGCACCGTTTGTCTCCCGCAATATTTGTTATTCAAGAGCTTTTCGATAAGATAATATAATAAAGAATATTTGTCAAGATTGACCCCGTAGAATCATGGCGAATCTTTGGCCAAAATCTGCCATAATCAATCAGGACAATAAGTTGGTAAACATCAACACGTCGAAGAGTTGCCGTGATTCTACGGGGTTGACGGATTTCATTTGTTTTTGTAAGATAAACAACAGAGAAATTAACAGTAAAAAAGCGAAGATTCGTTTTCTTGCTGTTAATTTTTTGTTTTTTATGGATATTCGAAAAAGAGTTAAAAAGATTACCATCGCGATTTTTATTGTAGCCGCGCTGGCGGGCTTTTTGGATTATTCGAGAGCCTGGAATAAATCAGCTGATTGGCTGAACGCGAAAAAGAACGAGGCCGGATTTTTACGCCAAACTCCAAATATCCCGCAGTTTTTTAATTTGCCTTTTAAACTGGGTCTTGATCTGCGCGGTGGCACTCATCTTATATATGAGGCAGATTTATCGCAGATCGGGGTGGGCAAGCCCGAAGAAGCAATGGGGGGCGTGCGGGATGTGATTGAAAGGAGGGTTAATTTATTCGGGGTGACGGAGCCGGTGGTGCAAACGGAAAAAATTGGTGATCATTATCGTTTAATAGTTGAATTGGCGGGCGTCAAGGACGTTAATGAGGCCATTGAAATGATTGGCGAAACTCCTTCCTTAGATTTTCGGGAAGCAAGAAGCGAAGACCAAACAAACAATATCTTAGTGGCGCAGAAGGCGGGAGATTCTGTGGCTTTGAGTGAAGACCCTTATTTCGGTTCGCCGACAGAATTGACCGGCAAATATCTTACAAAATCTCAGGTCGAGTTTGATTCTAATACCGGCAAGCCGGGGATATCGCTTGAGTTTAATGGCGACGGAGCGACTCTGTTTGAGCAAATTACCGGAAGAAATGTCGGTAAGCGCTTGGCGATTTATTTGGATGGCGCTCCGATCTCAGCGCCGGTTGTCCAGGAAGCGATTTCTGGCGGCAAGGCGAGAATTACAGGCAATTTTACTATTGCTGAAGCCAAAACCATGGTACAGCGTCTGAATGCCGGTGCCCTGCCGGTGCCAATTAAACTGATTAATCAGCAAACTGTCGGTGCTTCTTTGGGTGAAACCTCGCTGCGGCAAAGCTTAAAAGCCGGACTGATCGGCTTGTTAGTCGTTGCTCTGTTTATGATCGGTTGGTATCGCTTGCCGGGCGTCGTTTCGGTGGTTGCCTTGTTGATTTACGCATTGGTTGTTTTGGCTATTTTCAAATTGATTCCGGTGACATTGACTTTAGCCGGTATCGCCGGATTTATTTTGTCGATCGGTATGGCTGTGGACGCCAATATTCTTATTTTTGAAAGAACTAAAGAAGAGCTGAAGGCTGGCAAAAGTTTAGCCAGAGCGGTTGAAGAGGGTTTTAAAAGGGCTTGGACTTCTATTCGCGATTCCAATGTTTCTTCTTTGATTACTTGTGTTATTCTGTTTTGGTTGGGGACAAGCGTTATCAAGGGTTTCGCCCTGACATTAGCAATCGGTATTCTTATTAGTATGTTTTCGGCAATTACGGTGACGCGGACGTTCTTGCTGTGGTTTGTGGGCGGAAAACTTGAAAAATTGGAATGGATGTGGCGGTAGTATTAATCGTAAGGCGGTTACGGATACGAAACTCGTATCGTGAGGCGTTGGGTGGTAAAGACTTAAATAGTTTAAAATTCATCTAATTCAAGCTTCGTAACCGCTAGGCGTAACGGGAATCGTGACCGAGAAACAATCGACTAATCATTAATATGAACATCATCAAGCATCGAAAATTTTATTTCATATTTTCCGGCTTTCTTTTTGCGGTAAGTTTAGCGAGTTTGATTTTGTGGGGATTGAAGCTTGGAATTGACTTCACTGGAGGAAGCCTTCTGGAGGTTGAACTTAGGAATCAGCCGTTTAGCTCTCAGGAAATACAGGACAAATTAAAACCCCTAGATTTGGGCGAGATTAACATTCAGCCGACAGGAGAGAGAGGGGCTATTTTAAGATTTAAAAATGTAGATGAATTGACTCATCAAAGTGTTTTGAGCAGTCTTGGCGATGCGGAAGAAAAGAGATTTGAATCGGTGGGGCCGATGGTGGGAGAAGAACTTAAGAGCAGGGCAATTTGGGCGATTGGCCTGAGCCTAATAATGATTGTTACCTATATCGCTTGGGCTTTTAGAAAAGTTTCCCGGCCGGTGCCGTCTTGGCAATATGGAGCTGCAGCTTTAGTAGCTCTTTTTCACGACGTGATTATTCCCGCCGGAGTTTTTTCTTTGCTCGGACATTTTTGGGGCGTGGAGATTGGCTTGCTTTTTGTGACCGCCCTCTTGACAGTTTTAGGCTTTTCGGTTCATGATACTATTGTTGTTTTCGATAGAATAAGAGAGAATCTGCATCGTGGTCTTGGCGGAGATTTCGAAGAGAAAGTTAACGCGAGTGTCAATCAAACTATAGTCCGGTCAATAAATACTTCTTTCACCGTTCTTTTGACTCTTCTGGCGATTTATTTTTTGGGTGGCGTTACTGTCAAGTTGTTTGCCTTAGTTCTGATTATTGGTGTCGCTTTCGGAACTTATTCATCAATTTTTATTGCCAGTCCCTTGTTGGTTGTTTTGGAAAGGTGGGGAAGAAAAAAGAAATAAGGAGGGGCGAAATTCCCTTGACAGTAAAATTTGCGTGTGTTATATTAATTCATATAACATGTAACAGGTAACATAAAACATATAACAAGAATTAGTAGCTTTTTTAGAAGAGATATACTGTTCGTGTTCCATGTTTCATGTTCCATGTTCCATGCTTCGTGAATTTTATGTTCAATCCACATCAAACAATTTTAGATATTCTGGAGGGGCAATTAGACAATGAGCGCACCAAAGATGTGATTATGCGCCGTTTTGGGTTAGCCGATGGCAAACGCCAGACCCTAGAAGGCGTTGGTCAGAATTATGGCATAACCAGAGAAAGGGTAAGGCAAATTGAGTCTAATGGTCTCAAGGTGCTTTCTGGACCGCAAGTTATCGCGCAGTTGAAGCCGGCTTTTGAAATGATCGAAGAGCATCTTGATGAGCACGGCGGCCTTAAGAGAGAAGAAAAGTTATTGGATGATTTGGCTTGCGTTTGCGAGGTGGCGACCGGGCGAAAATCGTCTGTCAACAGCGAAGCCAGCCCGAATTTTTCTAAATGCCAAGCCGCTCTCTATTTGATTTTGGTCCTGGGCGAACCTTTCATTAGGGAAAAAGAGGATGATGTGTTGCATTCTTTATGGACGATGGATACAAAATCCGTTGTTTTGGCGAAAAATGTTATTGATTATTTGACTAAATATTTGAAGAAGACTTCAAGAGTTGCCGATTTTAAAATTTTGAATGAACAAGTTAAGGCGAAAGAATATGATCTCGACGAAAAAGCTCTTTTGACGTACTTAGATGTTGCTAAAGAAGTTGACGCAAACAAATTTGGTGAATACGGATTGATTTATTGGCCGGAAATTTCTCCGCGAGGAGTTCGCGACAAGGCTTATTTGATTTTAAGGAAGTACAGTAAGCCCTTGCATTTTGGCGAGATAACCGACTTGATCAATCGCAATAATTTAGACCACAAAACAGCTCAGGTGGAGACGGTTCACAATGAATTAATTAAAGACGAGAGATTCATACTTATTGGACGGGGTATTTATGCTTTATCTGACTGGGGATATGAAGCTGGCACTGTCACGGATATTATTACCGGTTTATTAAAGAATTCCGGTTCTCTTTCCCGGGAAGAGATTTTAGAAAGGGTTTTGGAGAAGAGAATGATTAAGGAGAATACTGTTTTGATTAATCTTCAGAACAAGAAAGTTTTTGCCAAGAATGATGATGACAGGTATGTTTTGGCTTAATTAGATTTTCTCCCCAACAATTTGTGGCTGATCCATTAGGCTTGCTGAAAATTTTTGGACTAACGATTTTGAGTTTTTGGTGGCTTTGGCTACCATTTTTTTTATTTATTATTTTTTTCAACGCCTGGATGTATTATATTCAGCGGAAGTACTGGATGTCGCTGAAGTGGGTGTTGTTAGAGGTCAAGCCGCCGAAAGAGATTGAACAAAGCCCCAAGATTACCGAAGCGGTTTTTGTCGCCCTTTGGGCAATTCACGGGACAGTCAGCACTAAACTTGAAAAATATCTTCAGGGTGTAATTCAGGCATATGTGTCTTTCGAGGTAATCGGAATTGGCGGCCAAATCCACTTTTTAGTTCGGGTCCCGGAGCTTTTTAAGAATCTCATCGAGGCCAAGATTTACGCTCAGTATCCGAAAGCGGAAATCCAGGAGACAGAAGATTATGTGCGCAATTTGCCATCCGGCGTATTGGGGAAAGATTGGGATTTGTGGGGTACGGTTATGCAATTTGCCAAGCCCGATCCGTATCCGATCAAAACCTATGAAGATTTTGTTGAGCTTGCGCCCAAGCAGCCGATGATAGATCCGATGGCTCATTTAATGGAGGCGATAGCAAAATTGAGAGACGGAGAGCAAATTTGGCTTCAGTTTGTGATTAGGCCGGTTGATGACAGCTGGGAAAACAAAGGTAATGAACTCGTGGGAAAGTTGATGGGTCGTCCTGCTCCTCAAAAAAGCAATCTTTTCGCCGAAGAGATCTCAAGCTGGGCTAGGATTACCCGGACTGCTCTAACCGAATTAGCAACCGGCAAAATCGCCGAGGTTGCTCCCAATAAGAGAGAAGAAAAAAAGCCGCTGAGCAATATACAATTTTTGTCACCGGGTGAAAGGGATGCGATAGAAATGATAGAGCGTAAGATGACAAAAAAAGCTTTTGAGGCAAGAATTCAATTTGTTTATCTGGCCAGAAAAGACGTTTTCGCGAAGCCCAATGTGGCAATGGTCATGGGATTTTTTAATCAATTCGCCACTGTTCATCTTAATTCTTTGAAGCCCAATAAACAGTATACTACCAAAGCGAATTACTTTTTCGCGGCGGAAAGGGCTTTGTTTAAGAAAAAGATTATGCTTATTTTGTGTCAGCAGAGGCCATTTTGGGGGAAAGGAATAATTTTAAACGTTGAAGAGCTAGCAAGCCTCTGGCACTTCCCGAATATCGGCGTTGAGGCGCCAATGTTGCCGGTGGTAGACGCAAAAAAGAGCGGCCCGCCGTCCGGACTGCCCATTGTTTAAATTAAAAAGGAAAATTGAAAAATGCAAAGCGACAAGGAAAAATTCAAAACCGAGTTCAAAAAGAGGATGTATCGATGGTTGATCGATTTGATTAAATTTCTTGACTCGGTACCCAAAGATACCATTTCACAGAGAATAATAGATCAACTGTTTCGAAGTGCCAGTAGCGTATTGGCAAACTATATCGAGGCTCAAGCGTCCTCTTCAAAGAAAGACTTTATTAATTTTTTGCATTATGCGTTGAAGTCGGCGAATGAGTCAAAGGTTTGGTTGGCGGTTCTGCGTGACACAAACCGAGGCGACCAAAAGAAAATCGAAGACTTTTTAAAAGAGTTATTAGAAATATCCAATATCTTGGGTGCAAGTATTTTAACCGCTAAAGGTAGGAGGTAGTTTTTCTTTTTTAGTTGTCGTTTTTACTTTTTCATTTTTATATTTTACTTTTATGGAAGATATAACAGTCATTGGCGAAACTAATTTTCGCAACCAGAACCGCAAGTTTGGAATTAAAACGGCTGACCGAAGCCGGCATGTTTACGTTGTCGGCAAAACCGGAACCGGTAAAACAACGCTGTTGGAAAACATGGCTATTCAGGATATCCAGCGTGGCCATGGTTTGGCGGTGGTTGATCCGCATGGCGAGTTTGCGGAAAAAATGTTGGATTTCGTTCCCTCAAATCGCGTCAACGACGTAATTTATTTCAATCCGGCCGACCTCGACTACCCGATTGCCTTTAACGCCATAGAAAAAGTGTCGCCCGAATATCGTCACTTAGTCGCCTCGGGATTGATGGGGGTTTTTAAGAAGATTTGGCCCGATGTTTGGAGTGCCCGGATGGAATACATTTTGCACAACACCATCTTAGCTTTATTGGAGTATCCGGGCACAACTTTATTGGGTATCAACAGGATGTTGGCCGATAAGGATTATCGAAAAAAAGTTGTGGATCGATTGGCGGACCCGGCCGTGAAATCTTTTTGGGTCAACGAATTTGCCAAATATCCGGAAAGATTCCGCGAGGAAGCGGTGGCGCCTATTCAAAACAAAGTCGGCCAATTTATTTCTTCGCCTTTGATCAGAAATATCATCGGCCAGACAAAGTCTTCTTTGGATTTTCAAAATATTATGAACGGCCAGAAGATTTTGATCGTGAATTTGTCGAAAGGAAAAATCGGCGAGGACGCCAGCAAACTTTTGGGCGCTCTTTGTATCACCAAACTGCAATTGGCGGCCATGGCGCGCGTTAATATGCCCGAGGATGAGCGAAAAGATTTTTATCTCTATGTCGATGAATTCCAAAATTTTGTTACCGAGAGTTTTGCCAATATTCTTTCTGAAGCCAGAAAATATCATTTGGATTTGATTTTGACTCATCAATATATCGACCAGCTTGTAACGTCCGAGAGTACGGTGGTCAAAGAAGCAATTTTTGGAAACGTCGGGACAATGATTACTTTCCGGGTGGGCGCGGCAGACGCCGAATTCCTGGAGAAAGAGTTTGAGCCGGAATTCATGATGAATGATTTAATCAACCTGGGTTTCGCGCAGGTTTATTTAAAGTTAATGATTGACGGTATGGCTTCTAAGCCATTTTCCGCCAACACATTGCCGCCGCTTCCCAAAGTCGAGAAAAGCCATAAAGAAAAAATTATCGGAGTTTCTCAGGAGCGGTACGCGACTAAGCGAGTTAATGTCGAACAAAAAATTGCCAAGTGGAGCGGGGTGACGGCGGGAGAAACGGCGTATAAAGAGAAAGAAGGCGACAAAAGAGCGCGTCTCGAAGTTGTGCAATTATATGAAGATGTTTGTTGGCAGTGCGGTAAAAAAACGCAGGTAAAATTCCTACCCGACGGCAAGAGGCCGATTTATTGTCCGGAGTGTCTGCAAAAAATTCGTGCCGCTAGTCCGCCATCTGGGTCTGTTCGTCAAGGCTTTGCCGGAGGCGCGTCGGGTGTGGGCGGTGGTTTTGTCCGAACACCGGTGTCGGAGGCGCCGCTGCAGCGTCAAGTATTTCGCCAACCAGTCGAACGTCAACCGATGGCGGAGCAGAGACCAAGAATGGAGCGTCAGCCGATCGAAAGACGGCCATCAGAAACGCCTCGACGGCCGGAAAGACGGCCCGAGAGAGTGGATCGGTTTACCCGCCATACTTCGCGTAGCGATGCGGGCGGGCCCGCTACAAATAAGATTTCCGATGGAGAACTGGCCACCAAGGAGGAAACGAGAACAATTTCTTTAGGCGAAGCTACAAAAAATAATTCTGCCCGCAATGCTTCGCCCGCCAGCAACGCTTTGCGTAGCGATGCGGGCTGGCATAGCGATGCAGGCGGGTCAAAAAAAGCCAACGCCGAAGTCGACTTGAGTGAATTAAGAAAAACCTTAAGGGGCGTTTTGTTTGGAGACGAGAAGGATGAGAAGAAAGAAAAAGAGGAGTAAGCCATTATTGGCAGGGAGCTTTATATCTATTATCTCTTGCAACTTACCATGCCATTAATTTGAAAATTATAGATTATATGCAAATACTATCTTTTGTAATTCTATTTCCAGTTGGCATTCTGTTGGGTATTTGGTATACCTCTATGTTAGTATTGCCACTTTTTTATGGAGTCCCAATGGCCTTTTTGGGATTCGTGCGAAAAAAATACAAATTTAAGGCGATAGCGGCGTATTTGGTAGCCCCTGCATTCTGGACTGCTTTCTTTATATTAGCTTTCTTTTTGTTGGCCTATTTTTGGGAATCTGGTTTTAACTACTTATCCAATAGTGCCGCATTTAATCTCGGGCATATTTTAGGATCTATAATTCTAATATTAAATGTCTTATTTAATAGAAAAACCAAAGAGGATATGCGAGCCGATTTCGAAGAATTTATCGTTCCATACAAGATCTAAAAAATGAAAAACTTCCTTAAAGAAAATTGGTTCAAGATTACTTATGGTATTTTGGGAATTATCTTAATACTGCTTTTGATATTTTGGTTGATACTTAATATTTTTGGGTTAAAAATAAATCGAGATTATTTTATGTGGGATAGGGAAAATTGCTTGCAGGGCGGCGGCAGATTTAAAGATATTCTTTGTGCCGAACGACCCTCCTTATTTTATCCAAGCAAATAGTGAGTAGTGGATGAGTAGTTTTCGAGGTATTTGATAATATAAAAATTTATTGTTAATATATAGGCACACGCTTATGTTTAACCTTTTTAAAAAAGATGAGGTGATACCGCAGTCTTTGGTTGCCTATAAATGGCGATGCCCGGATAAAATTGAGGTTTCGATAAAACCCTCTAAAGATGGTGGCTATATTGTGTATGTGAATGATTTGCCCGGGTGTATAACTCAAGCAGAAAGCGGTGAGGAGATTTTTGAGATGGTTAACGATGCCATTTATACTTATTGGGAAATACCGAGTCATTACCGGCCGTATATGCCGACTTTCATTCCACCCGAAGAATTGCGCAAACAGTTAGATATAAAAATACCAGAAAAATATCTTAAGAATCCCCTTGTTTTACAAAGAACATAATGAGCGAATTTTGCTTTCCGAGTAAAAGAAAAAAGATTGTGAAAGCTCTAAAAAAATTGGGGCTTTCTATTGAAAATGGAGCAAAACACGACCTTGCTAAGTGTGTTCATAACGGAAAGAAAACGACTATTCCAAGGCATAAAGAGATTAAACGAGAAATAGTCGAGAGTATCGCCTCGTTTTTGTTAGACAAAGATTTTGAACGTCAGAAGTTGCTTGATTTACTAAAGTAGTTTTGGGTTTACGACTGTTTGACTAAATCTGGGATACAATATATTCATTTTGCCACCGAATCATAGTTTCAACATTGATAAAACAAGAAGCCCATCGCTGGGCTTCTTCTGGTAGAATACTTTATTTCTTCTATTATCTCGCCTTTTCTATTCGCTCGCCATATTCGCCGGTTTGGGTGTTGACTCTGATGATGTCCTCGGTTTCTATGAACAGCGGAACATTTATTTTCGCGCCGGTTTCGATAGTCGCGACCTTGTTTCCACCCGAAGCGGTGTTGCCTTTGATGGCCGGCGGTGCCTCTATTACTTTGAAATCCATTTTTATCGGAAGGACGATGTTAAAAATTTTTCCGTCAAAGATCATCGCCTCGATCGTAGTATCCGGTTTCAGAAATTTGGCATTATCGCCGATTTGTTCGTCTGAAAGCTCGAAGCGTTTCTGGGGATTGTTTTCATAACAGAAAACAAATTTGTCGCGATGGGCGTAGATGAATTTAACTTTTTCTTTTTGGATGTCTGCCTCTTCGAACGAATCGCTTGAATAAAAGGTTCGGTCGATAATTTTCCCGGTGATGAGATTTTTAATCTTGGTTTGGGCAACCGGTTTTCTCTGCTGCATGCGCAGAAAACTATAATCTAAAACAACATAAGGATTGCCGTCTAAAATAAAAATAGTTCCCGGCTTAAGCTCATTGTAATTAATCATGGACGCAGAAGTAGGCCGATGCTGATTAGGCGTTCATTAACCGCCTTATCAACAAGTGCCTCTGTGTTAATAGTCTTTAATGAATTTGTAACAGAAATTTTGATATTTTTCAAGATGCGTAGAATTTGATTTTATTTTCGAATATTGGTATTGTGAGCGGGACGCTCACGCAAGCTACGCTTAATAACGAGTAAAAGATATCAGATAGAACAAGAAAAGCAATTTGAAAACATAATATTTTAAAGGGGGTTGCGACGATGAGTAGGGATGGGCTGGAAATTATAGCAGCTTTTTTTGAGAAGGGATGCTGTCAGCATCGGTATCAAGCTGCTTGGCTTCCGTTGAATCTTATTAATGTTTTACCGCAGCCGCGCAAAACTTTCGAATGTATCAAAGAACTGGCGTTGGATATTGCCAGTAAGGGCATGATGAACCCGGTTATTGTGGCTGCTTTCAGCCGCAAGTATTGCGAAGCGTATCTATCGACAATTAACGAGCTCTGGAATAGTTCTTTTGGGGTTGACGAGCTTGTTTGCTGTTCGGGGAGCGGAGAAAAAATATTCTATGTTTTGCTGGCGGGGGAAAGGCGTTTTCGTTCCTGCCAGCTACTTTATCAGCGGGGTTGCGATGAGTGTCTGGGAGTGAACGGCCCGGAAGAGCCGGGTGTCTGTTTTCGTAGACACTTTCAGAATAATGGCGAGATAGAGGTTCGGTTGTGTGTTAATATCCCGCCATTGGCCGCGATCTTTTTGCAGTTTTCCGAGAATACCCACATGAGCGTGCCGGCGCACGAAGAGGCGCGGGCGCATGAGCAATTATTCAAATTAATTAAAGGGATTGATCTGTCTTTTTCGCTGACTAAATTTGCCAGGTGTGTTGGCCGCAATCCATCGACAATCCGTAATGCCTTAAGGTTTTGCGGACTACCGGTTTTTATCCGCGAAGCGGTTGAGCGCGGCGAAATTAAATATGGTATTGCCTTGGAACTTTCACGGTTGGTTGAGCGGGGGATAGGCGACGAAGATTTAAAGTGGTGGATTTTGCGCGCGCGGGCCGAAAATTATAGCGTTATGGCATTTCACGGAGTGGTTAATAATTTTTTAGAGGGTGTCGCGTCAAAACAAATTTCTATTTTCGATCTTTTTGATAGTGAGGCAGAGCGCGAAAGACGGCTGGCCAATGTTCGGCATACCGTTGCGCGGGGAGTAATCCGGCAATTGTGGGCCATTCTTGGTTATTGGCAAGATGTGTTGCGTCTTTGTGAGGAGGGGCAAATCGGTCCCGTCTTTTCCGAGGAGAGTCCGATCCGGCTACTGCGGAAGCAAACAAAATTATTGAAAGAGAAAATTTTACCGCACCTGGAAGCGTTTCTGCCGAAGACGGCGATTCGGGAAATTTCAACCACACTGAAGGAGGCGCAGAGGATTCTTAATGACGACGAAGTTAGTCATTAAATTGGGTGACGGTTTTTATCCGTCACCCCTTTTTATTTTTTAATTCAGCTGCACAAATCTCTGCTATTGCGGAGATTTGCGCAGCGACGGATAATTATCTAATTACAGGCCGATTATAGCCACTAAATAACCACTAAGAAATAAAAAACTCATGCGGTGCTCCGTGAAATAAATTTAAAAAGTCGGTTATGTTCCAACCGTGGCAGGGTGTTTTTGTTTACCCCCTTGACTACAAGAAAGAAATTGATTTTGTATCAGATTTTTCGGCGCTGCTAATGACATGCTTTATTAAGAGATTGACATTTATGAACTTGAGCAAAAATTAAAAGACCTTTTTAATCTTAAATAGCAAATGATTTTGCGGTTTGAGCTTGATTCATATTTTATAATTCATTTGCGATTTGTTTCTAGAAATACAGGTTTGGAAGTGTAGCGCGAAATGATAATGATTCTGTAAATATTTTTACGCTATAGCGTAAAAATATTTGAAAAGTATAAAAGAGTTTTAAAAGTATGGAGAAAATTAAAAATCGACCGCCCGTTTAGGGGCGGCCGATTGGCGTTAGGCGGCTTATTGGCCTTGCCGTTTGATTATTTTGATTATCTCGGCCCCGAAGATTTCCCATTTAAAAGTGGTCTTTCTTTCGGGGTTTTGCCGTGGCGGGCCGATCTTTTCAAATCTGATCACCTCGTGAGGTGCCAGATAAGCGAGCTCGCTGCCAGGCCGCTTCAGGTTTTCCCAATGGATGCGGGCGGTGCGGCCTTGGCAGTCAATCACCATACCGATTTGCTGGGTTAGGCTCCACCAGACGGTTTCCGCGGTGTTGCCGGTGAGTTCTTCGGGTTCTATTGCTGGGAGATCGTTTGACGCGTTGTCCGGCATAGGTTCAAGTTTCTCGCCGATCATGAGGCCGGTCAGGAACTCAGTCATCTCGGGCCAGTCGCTGAATTTCGGGAAAATAACCTGGTCGTTCTTGTCGCGGTAAACGCGGCCCTGGCGGGTCAGTTGTTTGCCCACGAAAAATTTGCCTTTCTGACTGATTAGGCTGACTTCGATGTGTTTGAGGTAGTCGCCTTGGAGAACCAGAATCCGGAAGAAGTTTTCGCCGCCGTTGGGCCGGGTGTAGTGGCCGACATAAAGCATCGGGTCGCGGTGGATGGTGATTTTTTTCCGGTAGACCAGCTGGCCCTCGTTGTTAGCCCAATTTTTCTTTTGGGCAACTATTTTACCCGGCGTTTCAATGGCGTAAATCCATGTGCCGGACGCGGGGCAGGGGATGGTAACTTCCAGTTCGGCGGCGTCGCCACGGGTGATTTTTCCGACGAAGTGGATCGAGGCGTCGGGATAGAGATAGCTGGTTGCTGGTTCCCGGATTTCTCCGTTTACTCTTGCTGTAACATGTATTTCGGGACAAAACTTTTCCTCGGACATGAGAGGAAACCTCCTTGATTGTGATGGTACTACATTGCTTAAGGTGTTATCATAAAATCAGTAATTTGTCAATTATTTTGGGAGTATTCGGGTCTCCAAGTCAAATTCGGGGCGACGCCGCGTGAATCCCGAATTAAGTTCGGTTATTCACAGTTGTTGGGCGAGAGGTTTTGTGGTAAACTATAAATATGGAGGGATGTATAATGAAGGCGTTTGGTGGATAGAAACCCGTAAAAGATGAGAGTGATTCTCGGTGATTTCGGTGTTGATATCCGTTTTTAAAGTTATCTAAATGACAGCAAACGAACTAAGAGAAAAATTTTTGGAGTTTTTTTCCACCAAAGGCGGATCCGCAGTTCGACTGAGCTCACCGTCGAAGTCCTTTGGCGGAAAGGAAGGGGGGCATACGATCATTCCTTCGGCTTCTTTAATTCCCGAAAATGATCCGACGGTTCTTTTC
>Ga0100394_1001290_pt1 | contig 20917 bp, 19 predicted proteins | sample CryGeymeta201518_FD_81549 | JGI IMG/M metagenome (GOLD analysis project Ga0100394, IMG submission 81549) | Groundwater microbial communities from Crystal Geyser aquifers in Utah, USA - Crystal Geyser metaG 2015-18 | ecosystem: Environmental > Aquatic > Deep subsurface > Groundwater | place: USA... | reverse complement strand
CCCCGCCGAACTGACCATCCTCCAGTTTGCCGAAGCCATCCTGCGCCTCACCAACAGCCGGTCCGAGATCGTGCATGAAGAACTCCCCGTCGATGATCCGAAGGTTCGCCGACCCGACATCACGAAGGCGCGCAATCTCCTCGGCTGGGAACCCAAGGTGCCCCTCGAGGAAGGCCTCCCCACTACCATCGAGTATTTCCGGTCGAGGCAAACTCAATAAACTTGGTGAGATGCCGCACGCGGGTGTTTTCGCTGGACTCCTGCTCAACTGCCTTCTCATTCGCCGCTCGCTCGTTGGATCGCCATGGCCATTCCCATGCCTCCGCCGACACAGAGGGTGGCGAGCCCGAGGGAGAGCTCTCGCTTCTCCATCTCGTACAAAAGGGTGGTGACGATGCGCGCGCCGGTTGCGCCAACGGGGTGCCCAAGGGCGATACCGCTTCCGTTTACATTGACCTTCTCCTCATCGAGTCCAAGTTCTCGAACAACGGCCAGCGCCTGCACGGCGAAGGCTTCGTTCAGCTCGATCAACTCAAACGCCTCAACGTCCGCGCCCATCTTCGCGCAGAGGTTCCGCACGGCGTCGATCGGTCCCAATCCCATGACCTCCGGATCGATCCCCGCCAGGGCGGATGCGACGACGGTGGCCCGCGGCTCCCACCCCATTTCCTTCGCGCGCGATTCTTCGACCACGAGCACGGCAGCCGCGCCGTCGTTGATACCGGAGGCATTGCCCGCGGTGATGCAACCATCCAGTTTAAATGCGGGGCGCAGGCTCCCCAGCGCCTCCAGCGAGGTTTCCCGCGGATGCTCGTCGACGTCCACCGCGACGGACGCAGAGTAGGTCGCCTTCTTCTTTCGGGGAACCGGGATGATCTCGTCTACAAACCGGCCGGACTCGATCGCCGCCTTGGCATGTTCCTGGCTGCGCAGCGCCCACGCGTCCATCTCCTCACGAGTAATGCCGGTGCGGGACGCAATTTCCTCCGCCGTCAATCCCATACCCATTCCCGTGATCGGGCAGGTGAGCCCCTCATCCACCAACGCGTCGACCAGCTTCACACTGCCTAACTTGTTCCCCCAGCGAACATCGTTGGCATAGAAAGGAACGTTGCTCATGCTTTCCGCCCCCCCCGCGATGTAGATGGCGCCCTCGCCCAGCAGAATGGCCTGCCGCGCCATGTCGATGGCCCTCATCCCCGAGGCGCAAGCCATGTTGATGGTGCTGCCGCAGACGCTGTTCGGCAGTCGTGCTTTGATAGCGGCCTGTCGGGCGATATTGTTCCCCGATCCCGCCTGCATGACCTGCCCAAGGATGACTTCATCGATCTCGTCAACCGGAATGCTGTTCCGCTCTATCAATGCCTTGACCACGTGCGTCGCTAATTCGGCAGCAGAGAACTCCTTGAGACTCCCCCCGAACCGCCCAATGGGTGTGCGAACAGCGTCAACAATAACGGCTTTGGCCATTAACGTCTCTCCTTTCTGCATGCTCTGTGTCCCCCAACCGGTGCAGAATACGTCCTGTGTCGGAAGATGTCCAGTGCAGGGAAGCCCGGGGTGAGACGCTACTAAAGTATACTCGTTACGGGTGTGGGGACATCGATGGGGGTGTTCGTCAGGAGTTGTATTCCGACGTGAGATCATGCCATGGTGACTCAATCGTCTTCCGCATCGCGTGCCTCACGGGAAAATCGGGGGCGGTGGGGGACCCGTTCCTCCGGTCGTCTGTAACTTGACGTTGACCGTTACACACGTGGCCGCGGTGACGGTGGTCTCCATTGCAGACGAAAGGTAGCCGGACTTTTTGACGATCCCGCTGTGCAGCCCCACCGAGGCGTTGGGTATGCTGTAGTTCCCCCCGGAGTCGGTGGTGGCAATCTCCCCCGTGTCCAGTTCTACAGTTGCTCCGCTAAGCACCGCGTTGGTCGACGCGTCTGCCACGTTACCCTTTACCGTTCCTGTCGTGCTCGTCCCGCAGGCATTCGCGCCGCCGGTCAAAGTGAAATTGCCGGTGTTGCTGTAGGGCCCCCACTGGCTGCTGTTTCCGGGGCGCGCTCGCGAATTATCGCTGGCTCTCACCCTCCAGTAGTAACCGCCCGTGGGCTGATTGGGTGGGATCACCTTTACGGTCTTCTGGGTTGCTGAGCCTCGGGAGTCACTCAGTAGCGTGTACTGCGTGGAGAAATTGGACGACTGACTGATCGAGATCATGTAGCGGGTTGCATTGGATACCGAAGTCCATTTGAAGACCACGCTCTTTGTTTTATCGACTTGTGTACCGTTGGCAGGTGATGTCAACGTGGGTGCAGAACCGATGACGCGGCTGTCCGCGACATTTTCGTTGGAAGTCGCCACCATCGGCCACATCCCCAACAACGGTTCTTCACCTTCTCCCGGTTGTGTGGGAGCGATGGCTTCGGTGGCGGCCGTCTGCTGCCCGGACATGGAGTCTGGCACCATCGACTGGCTCCCGCCACCGCATCCGGCGACGAACCCGGCGACTACCAGCGCCCATGTGATGTTCATGATCGGTTTACTCCGAAGCATATCGGTCCTCCTGGTTTCACTGAAATGCTACGCCAATCTTACTTCCTTTGGACGGCCAATACAACCTTTCCTGTTCCATCCTCCGGGGTGAAGGTACATCTTTTCCGGCAGTATTGGACGTTCCCGTCGGCTTCTGATATACTTCGCCTGCTTGTCCCACGTTGAGAAGGGGATCACCTTTGTTGCCGAAGCGGCGATTACGAAGGCGGAATAGATGAACCCCAGCACGCCGAGAACGACGATGAACCAGAGGAACGTTTGACCACTGCCCTCGCGCCCGAGCTTGTCAATGAACCGCGCGGCGATCAACATGAGGACGCCCGTGAAGAGGATCACCGCGAGCAGTTGTTGTGGGGTGCTGAGCGCCTGCAATTTTGCGATGAGACTTTGCATGATTTCTCTCCCCCGGTTCAGGTAGATGCGAAAAGGAGTAACGTGATGATGAAGAAGCTCGTTGTTTTGCTGTCGATGACACCTTTGTGCTTGATTTCTGTTCTGTTACTGCCTGGCGCGGCCAGGTCGGACGAGGTTGACCCCCTCGCCGCCGCGCTGGTGCTGGGCGGACTGGTTGCTGTGGATGACGACATCAATGAGTGGGTTCGGAACAACAACAACTCCAACACAGTCGACAATATCGCCGAAGCCATTAACTTCGTCGGTAGTCCGGTTGGTCTGTATCTCGGCACATGGTACGCTGAGCACAACGCCGGATCCAAAGAAGCGCGTGAATACTATCGACTCGGTCGGAAGGCCCTCGAGAGCACTGGGGTGGCAGTGATCGGTCTTAAATATGCCACTGGTCGTTCTCGTCCGAGCGATGAGAAGAACGGCGACGACCACTTCGGCCCGTCTTTGGACTATGACTCCTTCCCCTCCGGACATTCCGCCTCTGCATTCGCTCTTGCCAAAGTAATGTCCGAGAAAGAGCCGGATAACAAAAAGCTCTACTATGGCGCCGCCACATTGGTCGGTCTGTCGCGAATTTACCAGGAGAAGCACCACACGTCCGACGTATTTGCCGGAGCGCTGCTTGGGCATTATGTTGCCCGGTACACTCTGAAGCACAAACGCGGACCTCTGGAGTGGCGTGTGCATTTCTGATGGTTTCCTCGGAATGGGAATCGCAAGCGGCCTCACAGAAGCCGTGGCTTTCCCCGGTCCCGCTGATGGCATTCTTGGCGGACTCTTCGTAGCCGACAGACCAGCATGAGGACGAGGACCGCCAGCATGACGTAGGGGATCACTCGCCAGACGGTGCCCTGCCACCCCAGAATGTATCGAGGCCACACCGATGCCAATGCCCCAAGGAGCGCCGCGGTCTCCCACACCTCGCCACGTTTCATCCATTGCCCCCTACCGATTGCTGGATTCGCTTTACGCGTTAGCCCCTCGCTTCCTCAGTGATTGATGTCAAGCCTGCGGTTTTCGGGGTCCCACAACACTTTCATCCCCAGAGCTTTCTCAAAGATGTCGGGTGTGCTGTATGTGACACCATTGAATGTGAACGGAGCAACTCGCATGGAGAAACTCCTCCCGTCACTCATGCCTTCCTGCTGCCTGATTTTGAGCGTGATTTTCGACGGGAGTGATGTTGTTCCCGTGGGATGCACCTTCCCAACCCGGAAGAAGACGGCCTCCAGCTTCTTGTCGACCCAGAGAGACTGGTACCCCAGATAGTCGAAGATCGGCCGCAAAGGGAGCAGAATCTCGTCATCATTGCCCATGGGCGTGTCGATTCGAAGATGCTGGTTGTTGATCCACAGGGAAAAACGGGGAATTATTTCGGGCACGTTTTGGGCGAGAGCCAACAAGAGGGCAGGCATGAAAGATCGAGTGAGTCTGCTAGCGGCGTTGAACTGGACGGTCGCGTAGGCTCTGCGATGGAGGTCCGCGCCGCTCAGCCCATCATTGGTCGTGTAACAGAACGCCGTGGGGGAGGATTCCGGTGCGGCGGGGAATGTTGCCGACACCGACTCGACGGCCTGCCGTTGCTGAACATAGAGCGCCAGCGCGTCCTTATCCGACGGCATCAGCGCCACGGTGACGCGCGCTCTAACGTTGCCGTACTCGTAGGTTGCTGTAACGGCTGACAGCACCTTCCGGTCTCGATAGTAGGCTGAAGCTGCCCCATACACCAGAGGCAGATTTTCCGGTTCGAGAGCCATGACGATGGTGTCGGCGTTCAGTACCCATGGATGCAACTCAACGGAGGTCGGCAGCAAATCCCTCAGAGAATGGTCCGCAATACCTTCTGAGTAGGATGTTCCAACTGCCGCGTTCGAGACACAGACGAGTATCAAGGCACTCAGGCGAAGCGCCGCGGCTCGTCCCCACTGACGGCCACTATGGAGGTATGATTCCCCGTGTATGGTTCTCACGTTGTGTTCACCTCGACTACCCGAACGAGGTTGGAGAAGCTGTTGGAGACGTAATAGGAAACATGGACTACGGCTGGCACTGAGGCAATAAACGGGTTGGGGTGCTCGGCCTTGAGAGTGAAACATGTTGACAGGGAAGTTCCCGGCGCGAGGACACTGCTCGTGGTTGGCTCCATTGGTGCGCAACTCGCCCACTCACCCGGTTCACATGCGACCCTCAGTCTTCGGACGGTGGTCTTGCCACGGTTGTTGATGCGAACCGACACAGAGTGCGTGTTGTCGGGAGCCACGGTGACCGATATGCGCGGCTCGATCTTGAGACAGGTGGCGCTGGATTCAGACAGATGCCCAGCGACCGAGTCGAGGTCGTCAAGCATGCGTGACGCGATGGCTTTTTGGGGCGAGCCTTGAAACGCCACATTCTTCAACAAGGCTTCGGCCTGGGCCAGTTTCAGCAGCGATCGGTGCGCCGAAGTTGCCGACTTCTCCGGATTGGCCTCGATGTGGCTGATTGTTGCGAGAGCGGAGAGGCGTGCTTCCGCGAGTATCTCGTTCAGAAGCTTTCGTCGTGAGGCAGATATTCGCTGTGCTTCGGTTCCATTCAGGAGAGTCAGCAGAGGTCGGAAGGACTGATACGCCTCATAGGGATGGTTGATGCACCGAATAATGGACAGGCTGTCGGGAGGAAGAGCGACGGTGGTGTACTGGCGCGAGAAGTCCGTCTTGACAACGAGCTGGGACAATTGGTCTTCATCACCAGGCAGTTGCTGGTTGTCCATCAGCGACCGCAGTGTAACCGTATAGGTGCCTGCGGGGACGGCCCACGCGAGGCGACAGTCCTGGCTCTGTTGCGATGGGTTGACGATGCAGAGCGTTGCTTGCCCGGGCGCCTTAATCGCAGCGGCGCCGAGGGGGCCCTCGGCCAGTGCATCGACCTGGAGTCCGTGGAACGATCCCCATGCTGAGAGTACCTGGAACAACCCCACAGATTGCGACCACAACTTTGGGAACGCGGCAGACGAATTTCCGATCGTGGATGCTGTCACGTTTCTGAGAGAGAAATCCATCAAGCGGGTCACAGCTTGCAGCCTCTCCTGAGTTGTCGTCAGGCTGCGCGAATCGTCCGTTCCGCCGGGGAAATCGGTCGGACAGAAGAGCCTCAGTCGCTCCTTTTTTTGGGGACCCGTGCGGATACGGTTGATCTCGTGAATGGCGCCGGATGCTGCTAATGACAGGTCGTCGATGCTCGACAGCGCCAGTCCAACGCGCATATTCGTGCGGGATTCCAGACGCGTAATGCTATCCTCGAGTATCCCCGCCAGTGAACGGTATTGGCTGCTCTCTCCGTGAGCGACCGCCCCCGTTCCTGTAAGCCCATACAACCCCGACAGAGGAAGAAAACAGAACGCTCCTTTCTGAGGCATAGGCGGTTCTTGAGCATCTGGATGCCCGGACTCACGGGACGTGAGGAGCGACGAGAGCTGGGATGAGTTCAATGGCAACCATATCCACGGCAGCGCTTCCCCAGACGCAAGCATCGTTGACAGAACTGCGGAAACTGCATTCGCGCTATCGACGTTGGTGTCGGTAGTGTCGACGGCGATCATCGGCTGCAAGCCGTACAGCCAGGACAATCGAACAGCCTTCCGCAGGTCGTCAGTGGACTCCTCGGGACGGCCCACCGCGCGAGCGTGGAACCGAACAAGGCGGACGCCGTGGTGCGCCAAGGCCGGGAGGATATCGGATGCGTCCTCAATGGTCGAATCGACGCCGTAGAGATAAGGGCTGAAGTGGCGGGACTCGGCGCGTGAGTCCATGGAAACTGTCCAGGCGCCGCGCGCAGCCGTGCTGGACGCAAGCAACGCCGAGAGTAGAAGCCACTGGCGTAACTTCACAACGCCCCGCGGAAGGTCTCGCTGCCGAATGTGGGTGAATAGGGCATTCATGGCCATGTGCGGTTCATGTGTGTTCTCAGTCGAGAATGGTTCCTTTGTCACCCGGGCCGGGGTCCCTGATCGAATGAGCCACAGGAATGGAGAATGTAAAGGTGGAGCCTATCCCTGGTTCACTAACGGCATCGATGCGACCTCCATGGGCTACGACCAGGTGGCGCGTCAGGTACAGTCCAAGTCCTGTTCCCACGATCCTGTCCGTTTCCTTTCCAGCTATGCGGCGATATCTCTGAAAGAGTGCGCCAAGTTGGCTCTGCTCGATCCCGATTCCGTGATCGCTGATGCTGACGATAGCGTTCCCATCCTGCAGATGGGCTTCCACCTTGACGGCTCCGCCGTTCGGCGAGTACTTGACGGCGTTGCCGACCAGGTTGATAAGTATCTGTTCCAGCTTGTCAGGGTCGGCAGTGACCGACGTCAGGGAGCCATCGACGCTCAGCGAGAACTCATGCCCCGAAGCATAGAGTCGGTGGCGATCCACGACGGACTCCAGCATGTTCACGAGGTTGACTTGATCGTACCGCAGCTCGAGCGCTCTTCCCGCCTCGATGCGTGAGAGGTCCAAGATGGAGGCGATGAGGCGCGTCATGCGATCACACTCCTGAGCAATGATTCTCAGGAACTCGATCTGGGTATTGCGGTCTGTCATATCCTTTCTTAGGAGTGTCGAAGCGAACCCTTTGATGGCCGTGATGGGTGACCGCATTTCGTGCGACACAAAGGAGACGAAGTCGCTCTTGGCGCGGTCCAGCTCCTTGAGTTCCGTGATGTCGTTGAACACGACCACTACGCCGGCAACTTCTAATAAGTTCTCCTCCTGAACGGGGGCAAGGTGCGCGCTGTAAATGCGCACCGCATCGTCATCGACCCTGAGTTCCTTGATGGTGATCTCCGTTCGGAGCTCGTAGGCCTTCTCAATCCCCTGTAACAGATCATCCTGCCGAATCAACTCGGATGCCGCCCGTCCAATGAGGAGCTCGTCTCCTTCGCACTGGAGAATGCGTGCGGCCGCGGGATTGGAGAAGACCACTTGGCGGGACGCGTCAAGCACGATCAGCGCTTCCGCCATGCTGCGAACGATAGCTTCGAGCTTGCCTTTCTCCACAGAAAGCTGTTGGTTGGTCTCGATAAGTCGCTGGTTGGCCAGCTCCACTTTTGCCTCCAGCAGGTTATAGAGACGGGCATTTTCCAGCATCACTCCCGCCTGGTTGCCGAAGGCAACGAGGAGGTCCTGGTCGTCCCGCGTGAAAGGAGACCCGTCTTTCTTGTTGATCACCTCGATGACCCCTAGGAGGCCTTTCTTGGTCTGTACGGGAACGCAGATTATCGAGCGGGCTTGGAAGTCGATCTCATCGCCGATTTCACTCTTGAAACGAACATCCTCGCTCACGTTGTTGGAGATGACCGGAGTTCCATGCTGGGCCACCCAGCCCGCTATGCCTTCTCCCACCATCAGATGGTAGTGGCGTATCGTCTCACTCCTGGGTCCGGTTGCAGCGGCGAATAACAGCCGCTCCCGGGAGTCGTCAAACAGCAATACCGAGCTGGCCTCGGCGTTCACCATCTGTGTGATCCAGTCGAGGAACATGTCCAGCAGTCGGCTCTGCTCCAGCGACGATCCGACAATGTTGCTGACCTGCATTACTGTCTCAATAATCGACTGGGTGCGAGCAGTCTCCTTTTCGCCTAACCGGAGACGATAGACGAGAACGATGGCGTAGGTCCAGAACAGGGCGTTTAGTGGGCGCACCACGTCGATCCAGATCAGTCGCGTGGTGAAGAAATAGAACACGGTAACAGCGATGGCAGCAGCGACGGTGAGGGCGTACATCCATGAATAGGTCGGCCGCTGGTCCGCCAGAACCAACCCCAGCATGGGGCCGATGAGTAGGAGAATGAGGAGATTGAGCGCCCGCGGCGCGCGCTCAATGGTTCGGTTCTCGAGGAGATTGTCGATGACGGTCGCCTGTATCTCGACGCCGGGATAGACCTGAGTAAACGGGGTCGGGAAGAAGTTAGATAGCTGGGCAGCCGTTGACCCGAAGATCACCACCTTGTCCTTGAACTTCTGCGGCTGAATTCTCCCGTCCAGAATATCGAACGCGGAGTAGTAGGGGAAGGTGCGGTAGCCGCCCGCGTAGTTGAGAAGTACCTCGGACCCAACGTCGATCGATATTCTTGAATCATCAATAAATAGAAACCGATTCGGCTCGACGCGGATCGTTTCGGAATCGCTGGTGAGCATCCTCACCGATTGCAGCCCGAGGGAGGGGTAGGGCTTCCCGTCCAGATCGACAATCATAGGCGCGCGGCGAACCACTCCATCGCGCTCGGGGTAGATGTTGATGTGCCCCACCCCCGCGGATGCCTTTAGCAGGGGCGCGTAGGGGAGCAGCGCGTGATTCACCCGATTCAGTGACTGGCGGGATGGGGTCAGGTATTCGCAATGGACAGGGAGCTGGTCGAGTAACGCCGGCGACGCTCCGGGCTGCTCAACCTCATCGAAAATCAAGGGCAGTAGCACATTCCCGGCGCGGGACATGGATTTTCTCAGTCGTTCGTCGTGCTGAGCGGACGTCGGGTCTGGGGACGTCATGCGGAGATCGAGAAGAACCTGGCGTGCCCCGGCGTCGCGGAAGAAATCAATGAGTCGGGCGCAGCGTTCGCGAGACCAGGGCGGGTCTCCCAGCTCACGAGCGGCGAGGTTGTCGAAGGCCGCGATCACTACGACGGGATTTGGGGTCTGGGGCCCGCGAAGCCGGAACCAAAAGTCATAGGTCCTCGACTCCAGTCCCTCATACAAGTCATTCCAAGTGACAAACAGAGTTGCCGAAGATACGACGAGGCCAATGGCGGCGGCCTTCCACCGCTTGCTGTGAGGCTTGCGACGCGTCATGGTGTTCCTTGTGGCCGTCTCTCTTCCCCGACGGGCATGAACGGCGTACAGTCTGGCTGATTGTATCGAGACGATAGGTGCGTGTCAAGGCAAGGTCCCTGCGCGGAGCGGCGTTGTATCCCCGGAGGAGGCGGAAATGGTGTCGTGCGATTCGCCGAGGTCGTTTCGGAGACCGGCGTGACTTGTGATATAATGCTCGCGCTTTGCGTTGGTCGATCCAGATGAAATTGGGGTCAATGCCGTGGTGTTTACTGCGAAATGCAAGCGGTGCGGAATGCTTAACCACGTCGCCATCAAGACAGACTGGCTAACGGATAAGCCTCGCTGTAAGCGATGTGGATGGGTGCTCACGCCTTCTCAGGAGGCGGTGGAGAAGCCGCCCAGGTTTGATATCCCCGACGTGCTCCTTGTCGTGGGAGGAATTCTTCTCGGGCCCGCGGGGGTCTTTGCCGGTTTATTCCTGGCCATGTCCAAGGATCGGTATATGAAGGGCAAGTCCAAGATCGCTGTGGCGTGGGGGTTTATTGGCTGTTTCATCTATCTGGTATTATTCATGTTTGTTCCTCCCGCCAAGAGCTTGATGGTGGATCTCTATTACAGGATCATGGCTGTTCGCGGGGGCTGACAGGAGGTATAGGTGCGCACACGAAACTGGTCACTCTTCTTTATCGTTATCGTTATCGCTCTTGCTCTGCAACCGGTATTGGACCACTTCGGTCTTGTTTCAGGTGAGTTGACCTCTGTCTCGTCCACCAAGACCGCGGCCGCTGCGGAGCAACCATCTGTGGAGAGCGTCTTGATTGTCAGCGTCGACGGACTGCGCCCCGATGCGCTAAGGCAGGCCAACACGCCCAATATGGACTCCCTCTGGAAGGACGGTTCGTACACTTGGGCAGCCAAGACCGTTTTGCCAAGTGTCACACTGGTGGCGCACGCTTCCATGCTGACCGGCGTCGAACCGGCCAGGCACGATATCGACTGGAATCGAGATTCCCCCGAGAAGGGCGTAATTCAGGTCCCCACTGTCTTTGACTATGCGAAGAAAGCCGGTCTGACTACGGCAATGATCGTGGGCAAGTCGAAGCTGTCTCACCTGAGACGGCCAGATGTTGTGGATTACTATGTGCACGCGGGGTACACGGACGTTCGCGTGGGAGACGTGGCAAGCGAGTACCTGCTTGTCTCATCCCCGAACCTTTGCTTCATACATTTCCCCGGCCCTGACTCGGCAGGTCATGCTGTGGGATGGATGTCGGACGCGCAGATCAAGGCCATCGAGGAAACTGACGCCAACATCGGGAGGATTCTGTCATCTCTGCGCGCGCGGGGGACTGCATCGAGGTGTGCGATCATCGTGACTGCCGATCACGGTGGCCATGAGAAAACGCATGGTACTGCATCGGACGAGGATATGACGATCCCGTGGATATGCTGGGGGAACGGCGTGAAGAAGAGCCATCTACTACAGGGGAGGGTCGGCGTCTGTGATACCGCAGCCACCGCGCTATCCGCGTTGGGAATCACGCCCCCGGAAGCGTGGGACGGTCGTGTCGTCAGCGATGCCTTCGAACGCTGATTCGGCCGACCAGGCAATGGACCGGACCCATCAGTCCGGTAGAACGCGCGGCAAAACGTCAACGGTTTTTTTAGGTGAGGTGGGGAGGATCCGATTGCGTCTGGTATAATCAACCCGAACCGGTTGCCGCAGACGGAAAGAAAGAATCACCGGCGCGCCACGCGTGAGAGAGCATCGTCTCAATTTTCCTGCCTGATGCCCGTATGGTTATTGACGGGTTCGCGAAGATAGTCTTTGGCTTGCGAGCTGAATTTTCAACCCGAGAAGGAGTGACTTCATGAGAACAAACAGTAAGAACCAGGGATTTACGTTGATCGAGTTGCTGACAGTGATTGCCATCATCGCGATTCTCGCCTCGATCCTCTTCCCCACGTTCGCGCGTGCGCGGGAGAAGGCAAGAACCACGAGTTGCATGAGCAATCAGAAGCAGCTTGGGCTGGCTTTCCAGATGTACCGTGATGACTATGACGGGGTGAATGTGCTCACCGACAGTGGCGCGGCCGTCGACAGCCCTGCCAGTCCTTACTGGTACGAGTTAATCCACCCATACACAAAGAGCAGCCAGATCCTGATCTGCGCCAGCGACACAACTCCGTCTGCTACCCCGGTGTCCAGCTATCGGATTGGCGCCGGATTCGCGGGGGCCGAAGACAGCGTTTATGGAGATGCCTCTTCGTCCACAACAATCCTCGGAGAGTGCGATGGGGACACCTGGAAGAACACGTGGTCGGGCACCGGTGTTGCCGGTTCCGGCAGCCAGATAGCTGGCAATGCTCAGCCTCGGCGGCGGCGCCACAACGACGGCTCCAACTTCCTTTACTACGATGGACACGCCAAGTGGCTGGCTGAGAATAAGGCCTTGACCGAAGGGTTCTGAGGACGTGGCGCCTTGCCCGCACCACTTTCGGGCCGCTCAAATCAGTCGCCGGACATGCGGCTGGCTGTATTCCGCGGCAGGCGCGCCCGATGCGGGGGATTCTGTTCTGAAGACACACGAAAGGCAAAGGAATGACCGATACCAAACTCGGAGAGCCTCTCGTGCTGGAAGCGGGTGACCTTCGGTGTCTCATTGCGGACAATTCTCCGTGGAAGGATCATCGGTTGGGATACCACGGCATCGGCAGTCTGACTCATAGCGCCTGTGAAGGCAGCCCGTTCGTCCCCCTCTACGCTGGCGTCAATCTCGAGTTTCTCTTTGATGGCGTTCGGCACAACATGGAACCTCGTTGGCTGGGTGACGGCGACGACCGACAGGCGACTCCGACCGATGTCAAGTATTCCGGCAAGAGCCGCGCCACCGTACACTGGCCGGAGACGCCGGATTGGGCCGTGGAAGCGTGGGTCGCATACCAAGTCGTTGAGCCACATTACATCGATGTCTCCATCCGCCTGCAACCCCGGAAGAAGTCTTTCCAGCGTGGATACATGGGGGCCTTCTTTGCCAGCTACATGGATGCTCCTGAGATCAGGGAATTCCAGTTCTGGGGCCGGGAAGCAAGCTCTTCCGTAGAGGGGTGGCAGACATCCGTTCTCCGCGACGGAGAACATACAGCCTTCTACCCCTGCGCTCGGGAATCGGGTAACTGCTCAACTGAAGAGTTCTTCTTCGGTCCCCGTTCCTCCCTTGTGTTCGAGAAGCCCCTGATGTTTGGCACTTGGCGCAACATGGTTCTCGCGTGGTTCCTCGATTCCGGTGACGCGTTGCGACTTGCCTATAATGCCACGGGAGGGGGAAGCGACAATCCCGCATGGGATTTTGCGCTGTTCGTGCCCGGTTACAAGGAGAGACGCATCTATTCTCGTTCCCTTCGTCTCATGTACAAGCCTTTCGTTAGCCCGGATGATGTGATGCAGGAATATGAAGCGTGGGCAGTCTCCCGACAGCGGTAAACGGTCTCGCTACGAGGTCAACATTCACGCTAATCCCGAGCTTGGTCTGTTCGACGACCCCGCTGCGCGGCAGATTTTTCTCCGGAACCTGCGTTGGGTCGTGTCGAAATTCGACCTGATATTGCGCGGGTGCGAGTTCTCCGCCAACGGGGTGACCATCGTGCTCGATTGCCTTGACGGTCGCACGTGCGCCAAGGCGACGGATCGCCTCTTGCGGTTCTCCGAGCGGGAATTGCTCGCTGAGCTTCCAGAGCTCTCGCAGTGCGCAATGGAGGCGTCCCGGACGCGTGATGCCCCCACTCTCTGGCAGAAACCACCGTCCCGTCGACGACTGAGGGAGATTGGCAGAGCATAAGTCGAAGGAACGAGTCCACGGTATGAAAAATGATACTCGCCATCGCGTGGCACTTGAGGATGTCTCCCTGCTCCTGAAGCCGGCGGACGATGTCGCGGTGGTTATTGCCGCGTTGGATGCCGGTGTTGAGGTCGTAATCGGCACGACAACGTGCGTTCTTAAGCAATGCATTCCAGTGGGTCACAAGATCTCGGTTCGCGAGATTCAGAAGGATAAGCCTGTACGAAAGTACGGACAGGTCATTGGCTTCGCCACAGAGCGCATTTCCGCTGGGTGCCATATTCACACCCACAACCTGCGAATCGGAGACTACGTTAGAGACCATGCCGTTTGTTCCGAAACTCGTCCCACGGAGTACTTCCCGGATTCGGCGATGCGGCATTTCGACGGATTCCAGCGGGACGACGGGCGCGTCGGTACCCGCAACTATGTCGCTGTCTTGTCCACGGTCAATTGCTCGGCCAGTATCGCACGACGCATCGCTCAGCGCTTCACTCCCGAGAAACTGGCGGAATTCCCCAATGTTGACGGTGTGATTGCCATTGCCCATGGCAGCGGGTGTGCCATGTCTCGCGAAGAGGAGCAGTTCGAGATGTTGCGGCGAGTGCTGTATGGATACTCTCGGCACCCGAATGTTGGAGGCTGTCTGCTGCTGGGGCTGGGTTGTGAGGCGGTGCATCCGACCAATCTGATTGACAAAAATGAACTTCTCCCGGGCGATCCCCACGGCATTGTTCCCGTGACGCTCGAAATACAGGAGACTGGTGGCACCGCTAAAACGATACAGGCAGGAGTTGATATAGTTGATGATCTCCTGCGTCGTGCCAATGGCTCCCGACGGACAAGGCAACCCGTTTCCGAACTGGTATTGGGTACTCAGTGCGGCGGCAGCGACGCGTACTCAGGGATCACAGCGAATCCCGCGTTGGGGGTTGCCGCTGACCTCCTCGTTCGCTACGGTGGGACTTCCGTGCTGGGGGAAACCCCCGAAATCTACGGCGCTGAACACCTTCTTACTCGGCGCGCTCGGAGCCCTGAAGTTGCTGAGAAGTTGCTGGACCGCATCCGCTGGTGGGAAGAGTACGTGGGGCGTTGTGGCTCCTCCATCAACAACAACCCATCTCCGGGCAACAAGGCGGGAGGTCTCACCACCATCTTCGAGAAATCTTTGGGCGCGATTGCTAAGGGCGGTACGGAGACTCTCAGCGGTGTCTACCAGTATGGTGAGCGCGTCACCCAACGAGGTTTCGTCATCCTCGATACGCCGGGATACGACCCGGTCTCGGTAACCGGTTTGGTGGCCAGTGGGTGCAACATTGTTGTCTTCACGACGGGGAGAGGGTCTGTCTTTGGGTGCAAGCCGGTCCCGTCTATCAAGGTAGCGACGAACTCACAGATGTATCGCCACATGACCGATGATATGGATGTCGATGCAGGCGTCGTCCTTGACGAGAGCTCCGTGGAAGAAGTGGGGGAGCAGATCTTTGAGGAGATGATCGCTGTGGCTTCCGGAAAGATGACAAAAAGCGAACGGCACGGTTTCGGGGAAGATGAGTTCGTCCCTTGGATCCTCGGGCCGACACTGTAAGAATCGATTTTGGACGGAATGCCACCGACGGGATGTGGCTTCAATGGGACTATCCATCCCGAGCCCTCGCGGCTTCGCAATGACGCGAGGAACGCCATTCTCAGGCGAATCACTCATGCCGGCAGGCCGGCACCAGTCGAGAACGCAACCTCTGCTTACGGCGGAGCAGGGGCTCCTATGGTCGGGGAGCGATCCCGGCTATCCATCCAGTAGGGACTGGATGGCTGATTAGATGACTTCCCGTAGGTCACGCTCTCCTTATGCTGGAATTTCAGTAACTTTACCGACCCGTTGACAAAAAGCAAATCTCCCCTACGATTACCGCTGTTCCGTAAATCCGGAACGCGCCCATCTGGATTGCTGTCAGCGCAAGGCTGGCCATTTCAGTGCACTGGTTAGTGAAGCGCTGGGAATGATGCGAGGTTCGCAGGAACGCGCCTGGGGAACCCCCATGTCGCAAGGCCCCCCTCGCGAGCGTCTGGGTTGCGCTGGAGACTCCCGGGAACAGATGAGGCAACCTGCAAGCAGGCTTGACGGCGAAATCCGTCATCTGGAATGGAGGTATTAGTGGTGCTCAGGAAATCGCTGAAGGTATTGCATAGGACTACTCTTGTGGCTGTAATTGGACTTGCCCTATCCCCATCCGCCACCTTGGTCGCAGGGACGGCAGAAAAGAATGATCGGGACCCGCTGATTCAGGTCTTGATTGAGAAAGGGATTCTCACTGAGGAAGAGGCTCGGGACATCGAGGCCGAGGTGGCTCGCCGGAAAGCTCGCAAGCCTCAAGAACGCGAACTGTCACTGGGTGACAAGATTCAGGTAAAGGGGCAGTATCGCTTTCGAGTGGAAGGGCGCGAGAATCGCGATTTCCGCAATGCTGTAGGTGACAGAAAGAGCAGTGCCATGCAGCGCACGCGGCTGGGGCTGTCTCTCGAAACCGACGACGACAATGAAATTCTCCTTCAGCTTCAGGACTCTCGTGTCTGGGGAAGCGAAGTTTCGACAACAACGTCGGGATTGTTCACTCCCGCCAACGGTGTCGCCAACACAACTGCGCTGGACCTGCACCAGGCGTTCTGGAAGGCAGATAATGTTGGGGGGAAACCCGTGAGTACACGCATCGGTCGCCAAGAGCTTTCTTTTGGAGATGAGCGAGTGATTGGCGCGTTTGGTTGGGACAACGTTGGGCGCAGTTTCGATGGGGCAAAGCTAACCTTCAAAGGAGACGGATTCGTAGCGGATGCGTTCCTGTCCCACGTCGTGGAGTCGAACAGCATCCTGGCTCTTGCGCCCGGACCGGACGATGATGACCTGTATTTTGGCGGGGTGTATGCGACGTGGCCGCGGCATCGCGGCGGAGTCACCGACTCCTACGCCCTGCTCAAACGCGACGGCAGGGGCGCCAGCTATGTCGCGAACGCGACAGTCGGGATTCGCCGTAAGGCGCCGTTTGGAGAACACGCAGATTATTCATTTGAGGGCGCGTACCAGTTCGGCGGTGTCGTTGCCGGAGATCAGTCTGCGTATGCGTTCGTCGCCGGAACAGGCTACAACGTTCCGCACAACAGGCATGGACTTCGTTTTGCTCTGGAATACGCGCTGGCCTCTGGCGACGAAAGCGCCGGGGATGGAAATTCTGAAACCTTCGACCAGCTCTTTCCCACAAACCATGACAAGTATGGATATATGGATTACCAGGGATGGAGGAACATGCGCGACCTGCGCCTTACCGCCAGCGCCAAGCCTCGCAATAAGTTGGGTGTCGCCGTTGACTTCCACTGGTTCCGATTGGACGAGGCGAGAGATGCCTGGTACGGAGCGGGCGGCGCCCCCAATCTGACGGCAGAGGGAACTCCTTTCATCGACGTGACGGGCGCGTCGGGGAGAAGTGTGGGCAAGGAGATTGATTTCTCCCTGAACTGTGCGGTGAGCGACCGCGTGAAGCTGCTCGCCGGGTATTCCCGGTTCTTCCCGGGAGATTTTGTCGAGGCGGTTAACGGGGGGGCAGGCAGTTCCTCTGAGTGGTTTTTTTTACAGTCCCAGTATGGTATTGATTGATTCTCGTGGGCAGGTGGCACTCGAGATCAACGGGGCGCTTCCGGTACCTGCGGTTGGCCACCATCCATGCGTCATCCGTCAACGCTCAGGATTTCCGGCCCATCACTGAGCACGACCACCGTGTGCTCGAAATGCGCGGATAAGCTGCTATCTTTCGTGACGATGGTCCACCCGTCGTCCAAGCAGTCGACTTCGTAGTTTCCCCGCGTAATCATGGGCTCGATGGCGAGAGTCATACCGGGCTTGAGTTTCGGGCCCTCATCCGGGGCCCCGAAGTTGGGGATTTGTGGCGGTTCGTGCATGGAGCGGCCAATTCCGTGCCCCACGAGCTCACGCACAACGCCGCACCCATGCGCCTCAACATGGCACTGGATTGCGTAGGAGACTTCCCCCAGTCTGTTCCCGGGCTTCGCCTGCTCAATCCCCTTGTATAGGGATTCTCTGGCAATCTTCATCAGGAATGTCGCGTTTTCCGAGACGGCGCCGAGTGGGTACGTCCACGCCGTGTCGCCATAGTATCGTTCAAGCACAATGCCGTAGTCGATGCCCAGTATGTCACCTTCCACCAGCGGTGTTCCATTAGGAATGCCGTGTACGACCACCTTATTGGGGGAAGCGCAGATAGCCGCGGGAAATGGTCGAACGCCCTTGCCACCGCGAACCCCCAAGAACGCCGCTCGGCCCCCGAATTCCTTTGTTAGTTGACGCGCCCTTCTGTCCAAGTCCCCGGTGGTTATTCCCGGTTGGACTGACTCGCCCAGCCGATTGAGTATCTTGCGCGCAGCATGGTTGCTTCTCCGCATCAGATGGATCTGTTCCTTATTCTTGCAGATTATTTTTGACATCGTTCTTCTCTGTCCGTTCTTGATCCGTGTGGACCAAACAAGATAATCGTGTGCAGGCCAATTCGTTCGGACCCGAAAGGACGGGGTATCAACGGCGAAGTGGGAGAGACCGGTCGCTGACTCAGGGGCCCGAACAAGTCCCCGGAATTCTACCACGATTTCCGTAGGGCGGCAAAACCACCGCACACCAAATTTCGTTGTCCCACTCAGGGAATTGACAACATGCCCCAGCGTCCGTATAATCGGTACTCAAATGGACGGGCAGGACTTCTCGACCGGAGGATGTATTCTGCCTCAGCCTTATTCGCTGAAGGAAGGAAAGCAAAATGTTTTTCTCTCACGCAAGGTCTGCTCACACAGGGAGTCGGTTTCTGGCGCCCATTTTATTGGGAGTCCTGGTCGTAGGTCTCACCGGTTGCGGAAAGCAGAGCACCCACCCCGCCACGCCCGGGGCAGGTGACGAGGCTCCGGCTATAAGCCAAGATTCTCTGAACGATGCTCTCGCTCTCCGCCTGAAACTCGGAGAACGATCGATGAAGGCGGGGGCGTTTGAGCTGGCTTCCATTGAGTATCAGGGAGTGACTCCGCTTCTAAACCAAATGCAGATGAGCCAACGACAACTGCAGGAAGATCAAGAGAAGAAGCCGCAACCGCAAGACCTGAAACCCTATCGCAACGCCATCGAGTCACACCGCAAACTGGCAGAGCGCTTCATGACGAAAAAGGAACACGACCTCGCTATTGCCGAGTATCAACTGCTGGCAAACCTTCTACAATTCGCGCAATCGAGGGTGCAGCAGAACCTGAGTGCAGATATCCAGGCGCTGAGTTGGGACGAGAACCTCGAACGACGCAAGGTCGATGAGTGGTACCAGAAGGAAATTGGAGTGAAGAATCTCCCCGAGAAGCAACGCGAAGCCATCGACAAGCAGCATGGCGAGAAGCTTGAGAAGCTGCGCAATAAATTTGACCCAATTCGCGACAAACAGGTAGCCAACCGAGAACAACTGCAGAAGGCGAGCGACGAACAGATTCAGAAATTTCGCGATGATCGCATTGCCATCTATGAGAAGATCGCGGCAGTGTTCAAGGAGAAGGGGGACGATCAGCAGAGCAAAAGTTACACGAGCATGGTGTACCAGGAACGCGCCTCCATGTACCAGCAAAACAATGACAATGAGAAAGCAATGGAACAGTACAGGGCGTGGTTAAAAGATGATCCCGAGAGCTATGCCGCGCGCAGTGGGCTGGCACAAGTTCTTATCGCGATGGGACAGTGGGACAAGGCGGAGGAACAATACCTCTGGCAATTGAAGAAATCGCCTGACAACCAAGGCATTCTTTCGCAGTTGGCGCGCGTGTATGTCGAACAGAAGAAATGGGATGCGGCCGTCCAACAACACCGCGCGATACTGGACATGACTGCCCGGCAGAAGACGCGTATTCCACAGGGGGATCCGGGCGCCGATGAGAGAAAGAAGCAGATCGATCGCGAGATGGCGTATCAATACATCGAGTTGGGGCGTGTGTTGGTGCAGGCTTCACGCGGTGATGAGGCGAAGAAGGTGTTCGACAAGGCCAAAACGCTCAGTCCGGATGTTGCACCACAGATTCCATCAGTTCCGTAACAGGGAGGCAACTCCTTGGTGTGGGCAGCGATGGCGTAACCGCGCTATCGGCCCTCGTGCAGAGATCAACCCGGCGGGATCAGCCCGAGGACTATCCCCGCAGTTCGATTTCGCGTCACTGGCTCCCGCCAGATTGTCCGGGCACAAACGGGGTGCATCCCGGAATTACGGAAAAGCGGTCTGCCACTGACCAAGCTGGAGCTTTATCCTACGGAGTATGGCCACACCTCACGAACGGTGGATTTTCAGCCTTAACGAGTATACCTCGAGTCAGTGAGAGTCCAGCCCGAACTCCGGGACCATGCGCAGCGCAGTCTTGGCAAGTCCTTCGCAGACGAATACAACAACGACGGGCAGAATCGGCGCGGGGGCCGCAGCTGGGGAAGGTGAGCCCGTCCAGGTCATCGGCGCCAGGGAAACGCACACCAGCATCACACCGATGGCCTGCGCGGGAGTAGCGCGTTCCCCCCAGAGCGCGATCCCCACGAGGATTGGGATGACCAGCGACAACCTGAGGGCAGTCATGGTGGCGCCGACGGTGCTCACGTCGAAGGCGCGCGTCAGAGCGAGGAAACTGGCCATGAATGCCATCCCCCCAAACAAACCAGCGCTCATCAAGGCGGCGTGTTGTTCGGGGGCGGCCACTCCGAGTTGTGCGATGCCCAGGACCGCCCCCGCGACAAAGGAGTTGGCAGTGGAGACCGCGAGCAGGCTGCAATCCTCACGGTCGCGACCTTGAAAAGCTGCCCGAACACCACGGAAAAGACGGTGTACGCGAAGACGAAGAGCATTGTTGAGGGGAATGGGGGAGCGCCGCAAGAAGAGCTGTGGCGATTATCGATGGAACGCGGACCCACGTCAATCCCGCTTGACTCACATCTCCTTCCTCCATATAATGGGTCACGTCGCAGATGAGTTTGCGGCAGAGCGCAACCGGGCGAGTCTGCCCAGTTTCATCCACATGTCGCGAACCTCCACGCCAGCAATCTTGGCCGATGCAGGTCGGGCGCGATGATCAGAAGTGTTGAAGTGTTGCTGTCGGCGTTGCTCGAGAAATTGGCAACCAGTGATCTCAGAGCCAATAGTGTTGCGTTATTGATTGCGAAGTCAGCACACATGCCCGGTTTGGAGGCAAAAAGTGCCTACTGCGTTGTAACCGCACCGTGGAAGCGATTCTTCCTGCCCCTCGTGCGGGGTTTGG
>Ga0100394_1001288_pt1 | contig 20943 bp, 13 predicted proteins | sample CryGeymeta201518_FD_81549 | JGI IMG/M metagenome (GOLD analysis project Ga0100394, IMG submission 81549) | Groundwater microbial communities from Crystal Geyser aquifers in Utah, USA - Crystal Geyser metaG 2015-18 | ecosystem: Environmental > Aquatic > Deep subsurface > Groundwater | place: USA... | reverse complement strand
TATACTGCTTTCAGTGTATTTAAACACACTTTAACTATCAGAGTAAATTCAATTTACAAAGTTAAAAACTAGCTTGATTTGCTTTAAACGAGTACAATTTTTTTTCGTGCGTTTGCCCTATAATTCAAAAAAATTCTTATATTGTATCTATCATTTTCTAGGGTACATAACAAATTAGCTACGCTGCTCTTCGGGTGTCGCTCACTCAATTTGTATTATGTAGGGAAAAGGCTTACCTTTTCTTTCCATACAGGTATTTTTTTTGATACAAACAGCTAGTTTAGGAAAAGGCTTGCTTTTTCCCTACAAAAAACGACAATTTGTTAGACATCCTTTGTAAGATACATATTTCATTTCCTAATCTCTATTTAACAATTCCTATAAATTCAATGAAATTTTTAATTCCTATTATTCTAACGAGCCTTTTTAGCCTTTCTTTTATAAATAAAGATACAGATTCACTTCAAACAGATAAAAATCAACTGACAGTAAAAGAGTTTATTTCATTTTTCGAAAATCGCAAAAATCCAGATGCTGTCGATAAAGAAATCGGTAAAAAAAATTGGATTTATGTAAGCTCAGAAAAACACGGAACTACACAAGTTGATATGTGGATGTTTGAAATCTATTATCACGATGTGCAGTATATCATGCAAAGCATTTTTTCTCCTGAAAAAGGATTACAAACCAATCAACTTCAACTCCATTTTCAGCACCGTCAGTCGTATGAAGATTTTGTAGCACAATTTGTAGATTCTAATTTAGACCAAACCAAACAAGAAAAGAAAGGAACTATCTATATTACGCATTATGCAAATGAGAAATATTTTGTTTACACAATCATTGATAGAAGCCAAAAAATGCCATATCGTGTTACGATTGCAGAATTACCTTAACAAATTGTAACTTAGTAGCGTTTTATAAGTAGCATACGCTTTAGCGTGTGAAAATGTACCGTACCTTTTAAGGTGCGCTAAAAATTAAAAAAATTATGGCTGAATTTATATTATTATCTATCTTTTTTGTTTTTATAATTCTGTTTGTTATTTATTCTCGTTCCAAAAAATTGAGGAATAATTTTAGACATAATATGGACGATGAAGAAGTGGCTATCGAACCACCAAAACCAAAACCTAGACGTTCTTTAGAAGATACTTTGAAGGCGCTTACACAGCGTCACGAACTTCCAAAGATAGAAGAAGAAGAAAACCCTGCTGAAAATCTTTTGCAAGAAGTAAGAGATAGAAGAGCCAAAGAACTCGTAGAACGAAACAAAAGTTTGAGAGAAATTCCTGATAAAAAACCTATCGTTCCACAACTGGGAACTCCTATCACTGAGAGTCCTGAAACAAGACGTTTGAAAGAACAATTAGCACGAGGAACTAGACAAAATGATAAAGGAGAACAGAATTATTACGCTATGAATAGCGATGAGGCGCATTATGATAACTACAAAACCAAACAAAGCCCTGCGAATAGATTTGGAAACATGATGCGAAATTCAGATTCTGTTAAAGATGCTTTTATAGCTTCTGAGGTATTTAAGACTAAATTTTAATGAATTATAATCTGTCGCTTGTGGAACTATAAGCGACATTTTTTCTAACTGTTTTTAACAAAGTAACACCGAAAAAACTGTTTTTTAGATTTAGATTCGTAAATTTGTTTAATAATTTTCCACTGTTTTTTTATTTTAACTGTTTTTATTTAATTATTTATAAAAATAATTCAAATTAAGTTTGATAAATTTCCCTTTTTAAAGAAAACTAATTTGATTTTAATTATGCAAAAGTCCCTTGTTTTTACTCTTTGCTGGTGTATTTTTTTTATTTCTTCTTTTGGAGAAAATGGGGAAACGATGGCTCAAAATTCGTTCAAAAGTCAGAATTCAGCTTTTGAGAAAATAGACAAGATAACAGATAAAAATGAAGTAGAATTTGTCTTAGATAAAACATTGAGAGGACATTCATTGGGGGTACAAAATATTCGTTTTAGTCCTGATGGAAAATGGATTGCTTCGGCTAGTCTTGACCGAACGATTATTATTTGGGATGTCAAAACAGGTATTTTAAGGCATCGTCTGTATGCTCATTCGGCAAGTGTTTATGAAGTAACATTTAATAAAAAAGGTGATTTGTTGGCGAGTGCTTCCGAAGATGGAACAGTTTGTTTGTGGGATTCTCGTTATGGAAAACTTTTAGGAACATACAAAAATAAACCTTTATCGCTTTCTAATGGACTTATTTTGCGCTCAGTTTCTTTTGTTGTTTTTTCGCCAGATAATAAATATTTGTATTTTGGTGGCGACAACGGTTATATTATGCGTGTCCGAATTGATATTCCAAATCAAATTCCGATGCAAGTTTTTTCTATAAATTCTGAAAAAGACCTTTTATCAAATACCATTACAGGAGGAACAATCGCTAGTACAGGAAAAGAATTAATTTTTAGTGTTGATCATTATGTCTATGCGATTTCACTTCAAAATCATATGTTAGTTCGTCGTTTTCATCATTCAAAATCTGATATTAATGATATTGTGATTGGTACAAACGCAACTCAAATTACAGGTTGGGCATTCGATGGAACACTCGTTACTTGGGATTATTCTTCTGCCAAAAAACTGGATATTTTTAAAGTTTCTCCCAATGAAAATTATAGTGCAGCTTCATATAGTAAAAACAAAAATTGGTTAGCAACAGGCGCAAACGGAAACATTGCCAAAATTTGGGACGTACAGACAAAAGAAAATGTAGCTGTGCTTTCAGAACATAAAAGAATAGTAAGAGTTTGTCGTTTTAGTCCAACGGAAAATGATAAAGTTGCAACAGCTTCGTATGACGGAAGAGTTTATATTTGGAAGAAAAAAACAGAAGAAGATGAATTGAAGGAATTAGAAGAAAAACAAAAACAACTAGAAAAACAGCAAGACGAAATTTTGGCGAGTGCAAGTAAAATCGAACAACAAGAAAATAAAAATCAATCAAAAGAAAAAAACAAAATAGATACAAAACAAAATTCTAATCAAGTAAATGGAGCTTGTGATACTGTTTTTGTAGATAGAATTGTAGAAAAAATAGTCGAAAAACCTGTTTATCTTGAAGCTAATTTAGGAGAAAAAATGAATAAAAAACAAAACTCCAATCCAATCATAAAAGAAAAAATCGTTTATGTTCATGATACCGTTTATATCAGAGATACCGTTTATCAAAAAGTTTTTGTAAAAGCAGAAACCAAAGAAGAACTAAAAAATAGTACAGAAACGGACAACAAAGAAAGTCAATTAACTACTAGTACAAAGAAAGATATTACTCCAAACCCACTAGAAAATATTGAAAATGATAATAATAAGGAAGGGGTAGAAAATAATAATGAGCTAGAACAAGAAGAAGAATCTGAGTTTGATAAACAATTTGAAGTAGGCAAAACGCTTAATTTTCATAATATTCAATTTGAACAAGGAAAGACAAAACTGCTTGATATAGCTTACCAAGATTTAGAAAAATTACTTGCTATTTTAAAAAAATATCCCAAAATGAAAATTTTGTTGGGAGGCCATACCGATAATGTGGGTTTACATACCGTTAATCTCCGTCTTTCGGGCGAGCGTGTCAGAACGGTTCAAAATTATTTGGTTTCTCATGGAACTTCTCGCACACGTATTCAGACACGAGCGTATGGAGGAAAATATCCTATTGCGAGTAATCAAGAAGAAGGCACACGAAAACTCAATCGCAGAGTAGAAGTTACTATTTTATCCAAATAAGATAAAAGTAAAATAAAGCAAATATAGGTTTGAATTTAGAAAATCCTTATCTTGTGGCATAAACGAGGTTCTTTTTGTCGCTTCGTTTCTGTCATTTATTTCTAATAGTTAGTTTTCTAGTAGTGTATAAAAATTACAAAAAATTACAAAAATATATGAAAAATAAAGGTAGTGTATTTCTTAGCTATTTGTTTTTAAGTATTTTTTTTAGTTTCGCTTTTTCATCTTGTGAGTGGAAAAATGAAGAAACAGAATTTGGCATAGTTGTTTGTGATACTTCACAAGTAACACTTTCTGGAACGGTAAAACCAATACTGCAAGGAAATTGCTATTCTTGTCATTCTAGCTCAACGGCAGGAACGGCAGGGGCAGGAATTAATTTAGAAAACTACACTTCTTTGAAAAGCAGTGCCAATAATGCATCTTTTTTAGGTTCTATCAAGCATTCTTCTGCCTATTCTTCTATGCCTAAAGGTGCTGCAAAGTTATCCAGTTGTGATATTAGACTAATTGAAATGTGGGTTAAGAATGGGGCAAATAATGATTAATTTGGCGATTAATTGGGTGTGAAAATCTAAAATGAATCTAAAATAAATCTACTTACTTTTATTACCACAAAAAAATAAATAAATCAATGAACAAAAATTATTCATTTCTTTCTGCTTTTTTACTCTTATTTTTTACTTGTTTTTCTTCTCAATTTGCATTTGCTCAAGATGATTTAGATGCTCTTTTAGACGAGCAAGAAAAAGATAATCCAAAAACAGCCTATACCACAGCGGCATACAAATCTACTCGTCTTATCAATCTTCATACTTCGGAAAAAGTAGCCAAAGGAGCTTTAGAATTCAGAATTTCGCACCGTTTCGGAACTTTAGATGGTGGAGGATATGAGTTTTTTGGACTTGACCAAGCAACTATTCGTTTAGGTTTTGAATATGGATTAAGCGACCGAATTATGATAGGTGTAGGTAGAAATTCTTTTCAAAAAACGTATGACGGATTTGTTAAAGCAGACCTTTTACGTCAAAGTACAGGTGAAAAAAATATGCCTATTAGTGTTACTTATGTAGGAACAGCAGCCATAAATACCTTAAAAGCAAATGCAGGAGAGGACAGAACTTTTGCAAATCGTTTGGCTTATACCAATCAACTTATTTTGAGTAAAAAATTTAGTGAAGGATTTTCATTTTTACTTGCGCCTTCGTGGGTGCATCGCAATCTTGTTCCGACCGAAAATGATGTAAATGATATTTATGCACTTGGTTTTGGAGGAAGAGTAAAGCTAACAAAACGCACTTCTTTCAATGCTGAATATGTGTTCAGAGTGCCTATCGAAAACTCACCTCTTTTTGATTCGTATCATAATTCTCTTTCTGTTGGTTTTGATATCGAAACAGGTGGACACGTTTTTCAGTTACATCTGACTAATTCTCGTTCGATGATAGAAAAAGGATTTATTGCCGAAACGGGTGGCGACTGGCTAGATGGTGGCATACATTTTGGATTTAACTTAACAAGAGAATTTGTAGTTAATCGCAAAAAATTTAACTAAGTTAATCAAACCTTAACCATTATTTCAATTATGAAAATCCACTATTCAGTAGTTTTTATAGCATTATTATTTGTTTTTCAAAGTTCGTTTTCTTCTGTTTCTGCACAGCGTTATGTTTTGGAAGAAAGCAAAGTTTACTTTTTTTCTAGCGCACCTATGGAAGACATAGAAGCCAATAACAAAGACTGTAAAGGTGTAATCGACACCAAAACCAATGCATTTTCCTTTCGTATTCCTATCAAATCGTTTGTTTTTTCGTCTTCTTTGATGCAAGAACACTTTAATGAAAATTATATGGAGAGTGAAAAATATCCTAATGCGACTTTTAAAGGAAAAATTGAAGGAGATTATGACCTCAAAACTGATGGCACATACAATGTTGTAGCAGTCGGAGATTTGGAAATTCACGGCAAAAAACAAGCTCGTAAAATTCCTAGTCAGATACTTGTCAAGAATGGAAAGGCTTCTATAAAAAGTACATTTGATGTAAAATTAGAAGACCACAATATTGAAATTCCTTCTCTTTTATTTCAAAAAATAGCTGAAAGTATTAAAGTTGATATGAATTCAGATTTGAAATTATATGAATAAAGTTAAGTAGAAAACTTTATTCTATCCACAAACGTCTGTTTGGAATATTATTTTTGCCCAATGTAAGAATGGCATTTATTCCAAAAATAGGCGTTTGTTGATTTAGCCTTCTTGTAGGTTTTAGTTCTTCTCCATTCATATTGTACTGCGCCAAAGCAATAAATTGTTTGGTATGAAATCCTGCAAAAGCTCCCAAATATACGTTTTTATGAATAGGAAAAAACCATTCTGTTTGTAGGCGTTGTTCTTGAAAAAAACGACGTTCCGAATTGGGATTTATTTTCTGAATTTCTTTAAAAAGCTCAAAAGAGATTGTTCCGAGGAGTTTTTTTTGTGGATTTTTTTTAGAAATGCTGAAATATTTATTGGCTGCAAACTGAAAACAAAGCCTAGAAACAGGGTCGTAAAAAGAATTATTTGATAAAACTCTCTCAAAAGCGACTTGCTGCCACAAGGTCAAATCTAGTTTTTTGATAGGCGAGTAATGGCGCAGATGTCCACGTAGTGTAGTTTTATTAATATTCAATTCAGAATATCTAAAAGAAAGTCCTCCAATCCATTTTTGAGAAAGCAATCGTTCATAACTTAGATACAAACTCTGCTGATAAAAATAATCTACATCTGTCATTTCCATAGTAGAATGTTTTCCCAAAACTTGAATCAAAAACACATTCTTTGAAACACAATTACTATCCAAATTAGCACTTGTATTGAATTTATTAGGACTAATTTGAGCATTCACACCAAACCAAACATCATTTTCTAGTCGTACATTTTCTTTTGGATAATTCTGACTATATAAGTTTATAGAAACCCAAAAGGCTATAAAAATCAAAATTATTTTTTTCATAAATGTTAATTGTATTTTTTAACTATTTGTATTTGCAGTTTTCATTTCCCCATTCCCTTGTATTTGTAATTTTCATTCCCCAATCCCTAATATCTAAATCCTATTTCCTACAACACATTCAAAGTCTGTTCCTTTATTTTCTCTAGTTCTTCTTTCATCTCAACGACGAAATGTTGCATATCAGCATCGTTTGCTTTTGAGCCAATTGTATTTATTTCTCTTCCCATTTCTTGAGCGATAAAATTTAGTTTTTTTCCACTCGTATTATTTTTAGAACCATCTTTATTCAATTCTTTCAAAAAATAATCAATATGTGTTTTCAAACGGACTTGTTCTTCTGCAATATCTAATTTTTCGGCATAATAAATAACTTCTTGCTCAAAACGATTTTTATCAAAATGCTCAGAACTGACTACACTTTCAATATTTTTTTCTAATTTCTGACGGATTTTTTCCATTCTGTGAGGTTCAATTTTATTGATTTCTGTAAGTGAATTTTGAATAGAATTCAAACATTCCTCTATCTGATTTTGCAGGGATTTTCCTTCGTCTTTTCGAAATTCATTACAATCTAAAAGAGCCTTTTCGATGGTTTGATAGATAGCTTTCCAATGCGATTCGATGGCTTCTTCGTTTGCTTTTTCTATAAAAACATTGTCTTGCATCATCGCAATTCTGAAAATATCATTGGTAGGAGCATTCAATTCTTTAGCTGATTTTATCATTGCTTCATAATAACTACTCACAAGCTGCTGATTGACAACTAATTGAGAAATATTCTCTCCCTTCGAAACGTAATTGAGATTAATATACACTTTTCCTCTTTCTAGTATTTTTTGTGCTAGATTTTTTACTTCAATTTCTTTATCTGCAAACAGTTTTGGAAGGCGAAGACTACAATCTAAGTATTTCGAATTGACCGTTTTTATTTCTGTATTAATGGTATATTCTTCGTTTTCTAGGTTGCTACTTCCATACCCTGTCATTGATTTTAGCATAATCTTTTATTTTGTGATTGTTTATAAATTGAACTTCTTTTTTTGAAGTGACAAAGATAAGAAAGTTTGATTTAATTTACTGCTTACCTTCTATCTTAGAATCTAATAATTTTCTGTTTTTATTAGGTATTTTTGATACTATTTCTAAATAAATTTCACAAAAAATTGTAACTTTGCTCAAAATATAAGCAACTTCTTTACTAAGAAAAGAATATGTCATATCAATTATTTCTAGAAAAACTAGGTTTTACAACTCAAAATGAGATTTTGTATAAAAAGAAGTATTTATTACAAAATTATACTATAAGAGTAGATATTGATACAAAAAAAATATTTTATAGATTAGATAATCAAACAACAATAGAAAGACAGAATGATAATCAGATACAATTAGGAGATAAAACTACTTCAAATCTTAATCACGCAGAGAATTATGTTGTATTAGAATGTGTAAACAGACTTTTAGAAAAAGGCTATGAACCAAATGACATTCATTTAGAAAGACGTTATCCTTCTGGAAGAGGGGCAAGTGGAGGAAAGTCAGATATTTGTGTATATGGAAAAGATACAAAGTCTTTGTTGGTCATAGAGTGTAAAACATGGGGGGCAGAATTTGAGCGAGAAAAAATAAAAATGAATGAACATGGAGGACAATTATTTGCCTATTTAGCTAATGACCAAAATGCTAAATTTCTCGTTTTATACACCTCTAAATTGAATGAAAAAGAACAAATTAATGATAATTTTGAATATGAAAATTTAATTGTACAAATAAAAGACAGAGAAGAAGATTTAATAAAACCTCTAAAACAAATCGAAGAAGAAGATTTAAAGTTATATAGAGATGCAAAGAATAAAAATGAGTTTTTTGAAGTTTGGAAAGATACGTTTATAAAATATGTTCATTTTAATGGTGTTTTTGATGAAGATGCAAATCCGTATTCTTTAGAACTAAAAGCACTCAAAAAGAAAAATTTGAAATCAATAGAAGATGCAACAGGATTATTTAACAAATTTGCTGAAATTCTGCGACACAATAATATTTCAGATAATTCAAACGCATTCAATAAAATTCTCTCTTTATTTCTCTGCAAAATTGTAGATGAGGAAAAAAATGATGAAGAAATTTTGGATTTTCAAGTCCGAGAAGACGAACACTATGAACATATTATTGACCGTTTACAGGCTCTTTATCAAATAGGAATGAAAAAACTAAATGAAGAGGTAATTTATTATTCTGAAAAAGAATTACAAGATATTATTCGTCTTTATCCTGCTCAAACACCAATTCAGAAAGTAGAAGAAATTTTTAGAGAACTGAAATATTATACACACAATGAATTTGCATTTAAAGAAGTTCATAACAAGAAGTTATTTATTCAAAATGGAAAAGTTTTAAGAGAAGTAATCAAACTTATTCAGAATTTTCGTTTTCGTTTTTCAAATAAACAAGCTGTATTAGGCGATTTTTTTGAATTAATGCTTAATCATGGTGTAAAACAATCAGAAGGACAATTTTTTACGCCTATTCCTATTGTTCGTTATATTATTCTTTCTTTGGGGTATGAAAATATAATTCAGAATAAAATAAAAGAAGGAAAAGAAAAAATTTTACCTAAAGTTTTAGATTATGCGTGTGGAGCAGGACATTTTTTGACAGAAAGTGTAGAAGAAATACAAGCCATTATTAAAAGAATGGATACTTCTACTCTTTCTTTAGAATTACAAAAAAAGATAGAAATTTATAAAAAAGGGACAGAATGGGCTGAAAACTTTATTTATGGAATAGAAAAAGATTATAGATTAGCTCGTGCTTCTCAAATAGCCTGTTATATAAATGGAGATGGAGATGCAAATATTATTTTTGGCGATGGATTGGAAGATAATGAAAAACTGAAATTAGAAGAGAACAAATTTGATATTGTTGTGGCTAATCCACCTTACTCAGTTGATGCTTTTAAAAATTATCTCAATGTAGGAAAGTCGCATTTTGAGCTTTTTGATAGTTTGACAGAAAATAGCAATGAAATTGAAACTTTATTTATTGAAAGAACAAAACAAGTTCTTAATTATGATGGAGTAGCAGGGATTGTTTTGCCTACTTCTATTTTTGAAAGTGGAGGGATTTATACAAAAGCTAGAGAAATTTTATTGAAATATTTTGAGATAAAAGGAATTACAATTTTAGGAAGTAAAACATTTATTGCTACCAATGTCAAAACATTAATTATATTTTTGAAGAGAAGAAATGATGATTTTTTAGAAGACCGTCAGCAAATAGCTTCTCATTTATTTTCAAATTTGGAGCATAAAAAAGAGTTTAGTTATCTTGATGCAGAAAAATTATTGACTCTATTTGTAGAATATAGAGATTTTGATTTAAAAGAATATAAGCTATTTTTAAAAACTGAAATTTCAGATGAACTACTACAAACTGAAATGTTTTTGGAATATAAAATAGCTTTTGATAATCTTGCTGAAACTAAGAAACTAAAGACAACAACTTCTTTTAAAAAGCATTCAGAAAATGAAAAAATAGAAAAAATCAATTCTAAATTTTATTTATTTTGTAAAGAAAAGGAACAAGAAAAGTTTTTGTATTTTATGTTATGCCTTTCAGATGCCAGTAAAAACCCTCAAATCATAGAAAAATACTATGATTTTCAACAAACAGTTGTAGTAAAAACAGGTAAGACAACTACTGAGCAAACAGAAACTTTAGGATATGAATTTAGTACACGAAAAGGACAAGAGGGAATAAAAATTAATAAGTATGGTGGGAAATTATTTGATGAAGAAAATATATTAAACCCTAAAAAGGCAAGTAGTTATATTTATAAATCTATCTTAAATGAAGAAATAAAAACGATCAATGAAGAAATAAAAGAACATGTACAATTATTCAATTTAGTAGAATTGATAGATTTTGACCAAACTGATTTTGATAAAAAAATTAGTACCGAAACAGTAACGAAAACAAGTTGGGAAGAAATTTGGCAATCAGAAAATATAACTATTCTTGATTCAGTTGCACATATTCAAAAAGGAAGTTCTATCACAAAAGCAAAAACTATAGAGGGAAAAATCCCTGTTATAGCAGGAGGACAGCAGCCAGCTTATTTTCATAATGTATCAAATCGTTCTGAAAATTGTATAACTATAAGTGCATCAGGAGCGTATGCAGGTTTTTTGAATTTTTGGGATACAGAAATATTTGCTTCTGATTGTACGACAGTTCAGTCTTTAAATGAAAATAAAATTTCGACTAAACTACTTTATGAAATTCTTAAAGTAGTTCAGTCTGAATTGTATAAATTACAAAGAGGACAAGCTCAACCTCATGTTTATCCAAGAGATATTCAAAAAATTAAAATCCCTATACCTACCAAAAATCAACAAATTTTAATACTAGAAGATTTAACGAAATTAGAAACTGAAAGAGGAAATTATTTATCAAAAGGAGTTTCTGTTTCAGAACTAGATGCGATTTTACAAGAACAAAAAAAGAAAATTATTGAAAAACATTGTTTTGATAGATAAAAGGTTCAATTTCAATCATACGAATTACTCTCAAAAACAGGATTTTCTTTTCTATAAAAAAACATATCCATTTGCCAAAGCATATCATCTTTTTTTCTTCGCATAATATCCACCAAATCAGCAGGATAAAAGCCTTTTTTGTCTAAATACTGACAGAGTTCGTAAAAACGAAGGCTATTTTGTGAAGCATCTTCATCGTTTTGTACAATCTGAAAATTATATACTTCAATAATCAATAAATCAGCTTTTTCAAGGGTTTTTGTAGCTCCTTCCAAAATCGGAATTTCAAAACCGTGTGTATCTAATTTTATACAAAAAGGAGGTTGTAATTTGTGTTTTTCTACTTGCAAATCAATCGTCGTAACAGGAACAGTAATACAGTTTTTTTCTAGTTTTTCTTTAGAAGCAAGTCCTGCGTGAAGGTCGGAGGCATCAAAATAAATTTCGCCTTCGGTATCGCCAGCAGCAGCCATACAAATCGAAATATTTTTGTTTTTTGATTGAAAAAGTTCTAAATCCTTACGGTGTCCTTCTTGTGCCTCAACGAGTAAATAATGTGAATTTGGAAAGAATTGCATCGCTAGTTCTGTCCATCTTCCGTCAGAAGCTCCCACGTCTATAAAACTTTTTGGAGAAGTGTGGTTGGAGCTGCGTTCTAATCCACCTATCATAGTAAGCGAATTTCGGTCTATTTTATCTATGTGGTAACCTAATTTATTGATAAAGGCTTTTAGAGAGCGTACTAATTTCTGTTTCAAGTTGGTTTTGATTGTCTTTTTTTAGTAAAATTGAATATGCAAAATTAGAAAACCCTTTTTCAAACTCAAAACTCAAAAAACGAATACTTATTTGTTTTTATTGGTTTTTAGAATAAAAATTACACACAAACTCTAAAATTTATGATTTAGTAGTGGATTTTTATCATAATTTTAAGCAACTTTGTGTGTTGAGAGATATTTCTCTACCATTTAAAGTTACTCTATTTTCGTTTTAATCACCATTTCTGCTTATACTTTTTGAACTTTTACACGAAAAATATAATTTTTACTCTAAAAAAATACACTAGGAGACATATTTTACAGAACAGATTTACAGGTCGTTTCTTGACGTTTTTGTATTCGATTGTTTTGATAATGAGTTGTTTTTTTGTGCAGAGTACATTTTCTGTTTCGTATGCACAAAGCAACATGTCTTTTGAGCATATTACGATTGATGAGGGGCTTTCACAAAACACGCCTAACGTTTTCTTTCAAGATTCTCGTGGTTTGCTTTGGATAGGCACTCAAGACGGACTCAATATGTACGATGGAATAAAATTTCATCATTACAAACGTGCTGTTGATAATACAAATTCTATTTCTGATAATTTAATCCTTTGTATTACAGAAGATAAACAAGGAAATATATGGATAGGCACAGAGGGAGGGTTGAATGTTTTTGATTTTGCCAAACAGCGTTTTACTAGATATAGAAACAATCCGATTGATGAAACCAGTATTATTAGTAATACAGTTCGTTCCATTATCTGTGATAAAAAGGGAGAAATTTGGGCAGGGACAGACGAGGGATTAGTTCATTTTTTGAACGACTCTAAAACATTTGAAGTCTTTAGAGAAAAAAATCTTAATGAGTGTATTGTCCGTTGTTTTTTAGAAGACAAAGAGGGAATATTATGGGTAGGTACAAATGCAGGATTAGCAGTCTTTGATAGAAAAGAAAAGAAATTTGAAAAACGAGGATTCAAGCGTGATGCCATCAATGGAATGGTCATGGATAATGCAGGAAATATTTGGGCAGGTGGAGCAGGTGGACTTTTCAAACGTACTTTTCAAATCAAAAATTATATAGATGTTGTTCAAAATAGATATTTAACTATTAATAATGTCTTTTTGGATAGTAGAGGTTTACTTTGGCTCATGACAAATGATGGTTTGCAATATTTAAAGCCTTGGTATAGCTCTCCTCGTCTGCGTGTTATTCGTTCTCGTAATACTGACCCTTCTAGTCTTTCTTCGAATGATATTTTGACGATGTTTGAAGATCAAGCAGGTATTTTTTGGATTGGAACAAATGGCTATGGAATCAATAAATTTGATAGAAATAGAATAAAATTTGATACATATAATGCATCTCGTACAGGATTGAGCGATAATACAGTACGTAGTGTTTTGGAAGACCAACATGGTATTTTGTGGATAGGTACGATACAAGGTTTAAATAAGTATAAAGAAGGAATAGAACAAGCTTCTGTTATCGGAACTGTAGCCAGGAAAGGAATTTATGCTATTTATGAAGACAATCAAAATCAAGTTTGGGTAGGAACTGTCGAAGATGGAATTTATGTGTTTGATAATAGCCGACCTTCATTAGGAGCAACACTCAAAAAACATTTTACTACAAAAACTACAACAGGCCTTTTAAGTAATTTCATACGAGTAATTTATCAAGACAAAGCAGGTACCGTTTGGATAGGAACAGACAAAGGAGGAATTTCAAGATATGATGAAAAGACAAATTCATTTAAAAATTTTGCTCATGAGCCTAATGTTCCAAATTCTCTATCTAATAATAGAGTAAGAGGAATTTTCGAAGATTCAGAAGGCACTTTGTGGATGAGTACTTATGGAGGAGGATTAAACAAATTTGATACAAAAAATGAAGTTTTTTCTGCTTACAAAAGTAATGTAAAGGATAGATATAGTATCAGTACAAACCGAGTATATCCTGTTTATGAAGATGATAGAAAACATTTTTGGGTTTTGACTTATGGTGGTGGACTAAATTCATTAGATAGAAAAAGTGGAAAATTTACTCATTTTACAGAAGAAGACGGACTTCCAAACAATGTTTTGTATGGTGTTTTGGAAGACTCGAAAAAGAATTTATGGTTTAGTACAAATAGAGGAATCAGTAAGTTCACTCCATCAGATACTACTTTTACTAATTTTGGTGTAGAAGACGGCTTACAAGCCAATGAGTTTAATTCAGGTGCTTATGCGAAAGGAAAGTCTGGAATGATGTACTTTGGAGGTATCAATGGTCTTAATTATTTTCATCCAGATAGCATAAAAGGAAATAGCTATATCGCTCCTATTTTATTTACCAATTTTCAAGTCAATAATAAAAATGTGCAAATTGGGGATAGTAGTATTCTTCAAAATCATATTTCTGTTACTCAAAAAATAAATCTTAATCACAAACAAAATTCATTTGCATTCTTTTTTGCTTCTCTTCATTATTCTCTCCCAAAAAGAAATAAATATAAATATAAATTAGAAGGTTTTGATGCTGACTGGATAGAATCTAATAGAGGAGAGGCGCAATACACTAATTTAGATGCAGGAGAATATACACTTTTGGTAAAAGGTTCTAATTCGGATGGTGTATGGAACGAAGAGCCTATTTCTGTCAATATTAGCATTACAGCAGCTTTGTATAATACGATTGAAGCAAAAATTGCCTTTGTAATAATTGCTTTATTGATTCTTTTCCTAATTTATAGATGGAGAATATGGCGAGTAGAACGAAATAAAAAACACCTAGAAGAAAAAATTGTATTACGTACTCAAGAACTTACCAAAGAAAAAGAAAAAGTAGAAAAACAGAATATGTTAATAGAGTCTGCGAATAAAAAAATTATGGACTCAATTCGTTATGCACAACGTATTCAAGATGCGATTATCCCTTCAGAAGAAGAAATGGCAGATGCTTTTACAGAACATTTTATACTTTTTCAGCCTCGTGATGTTGTAAGTGGAGATTTTTATTGGACATGGAAAAAGAATGGAGTAAGTCAGTTTGCAGTAGTAGATTGCACAGGGCATGGTGTACCAGGGGCAATTATGTCTGTGGTTGGTTTTGCTATGCTTGAGCAGACTACAAAAGTCAAACAAATTGATGAACCTGCTAAGATTCTAACCGAAATGAATGTCGGAATTGTAGATTGGTTGAAGCAAAATGAAGGAAATGTGCTTCACGAAACAGGCAAAATGTGGAAAAGCCGTGATGGAATGGATATGTCCATGATTAGCTTAGATAAAGAAAATCGTAAAATTGTGTTTTCAGGTGCAAAAAACTCTTTATTCTATACTGAAAATGGACAAATTAAAGAAATAAAAGGAGATAGGTTCTCTATTGGTGGAACACTACTTAAACAAAAACAGAAAACATTTACGGATAAATACCTTAGTCTTCAAAAAAATGATATGGTTTATCTTACTACCGATGGCTTCTTAGACCAATTCGGTGGAGTTGATAGTAAAAAATTCTCTAAGAAACGTTTTATAGAATTGCTAGGCAAAATACAACATCTCCCACTTGAAGAACAGCAAAAGAAATTACAAGAAAGTTTTATTCACTGGCAAGGACTACAACGACAAATCGATGACATGCTTGTGGTAGGAATACGTATGTGATAGCAGGTATTGCAAGAGATGAGCATCATTTTGTACAAAATACATATATTGTTCATTTTTCTGAAATAATTAATTAACAACTTGAAATACAATCATTTACAGAAAAAAAAGTATTTTTTAACAACCTTTTGCATAAAATTCTGTAAAAATCATTTTGTCTTCATATAAATTTTGATTTACTTGCATTCAGAAAAATTACCTTTTGTTAAGGAAAGTGCAGATTTTTGACACTAGAAAAAGGATTTGATAAGATTTTTTATTCTTTATTTAGAAAAGTAATAGAAAAAAATAGGTTTTTTATCTAGAAATAGCTAACTCAATAATCCCTCTTTAGTTCTACACTAACAAAAGCAATTTTTCATTGCTTAATATAATTTATGATAATTGGTTGTTGTAATTCATTTTATATTTTTTTTTAAAAAAATGAATTATTTACATAACTATCAAAATAAATATACCCTCCGAAAATTATTTTTTTAAATTTTTCATTATCAAATTAATCAATTTACTCATGAAGAGAAAATTATTACTTAGTATGATGTTGATGTTCTTGCTCGTTAGTTCGACATGGGCACAACGAACAATTACAGGTACTGTAACCTCTGCTGATGGTGCGTTGCCAGGTGCTACGGTGCAAATCAAAGGAACACAGCAAGGTACACAAACTGACATCGAAGGAAAGTACTCTATTGAAGTTCCAGAAGGAACAGAAACACTCGTTTACCGTTTTGTAGGTTACAAAACAGTAGAAGAAGCTATCGGAAACCGTACAGTTATTGACGTAACTATGATGGACGGAGAGTTAGAAACCGTTTTTGTTACTGGATATACAGGAAACAAAACTCGTGAAGAGCTTATTTCTGCTGTATCAGTAGTAGATGGCGAAGAAATCGCTCAGATTCCATTGACAGACGTAAACCAACTTATCCAAGGTCGTGTAGCTGGTGCTCAAACTACAAGTAGCGTAGGACAGCCAGGTGCTGTAGCTCAAGTCAGAGTACGTGGTACAGGTTCTGTTGGGGCTAACCGTAGTCCTCTTTATGTGATTGATGGTGTTATCGTTCAAGATTCTCCAGACCTTTCAGCTATTTATGCAAATGACGGAAGTACAGAAACATCACTTATTCAAGACCCATTGTCTAATATTAATCCTAACGATATAGAAAACATTACAGTATTGAAAGATGCTGTTGCTGTTGCTCTTTATGGTTCTCGTGGTGCTAATGGTGTTGTTTTAGTTACGACTAAAGCTGGTAAAGGAGGCAAAACAAAGTTCAAATTGAGTTCTCAGTATGGTACTACTCAAGCTAACTTTAATGATTATAAGCCTCTTTCGACAGATCAGTTTATAGATTACTATTCTGGAGTTCTTGCTAACTCTGGTTTTCCTCAAGAAGCAATTGACGCTGAATTCCCAGCTGAATTAAGAAATACCAATACCAATTGGGTAGATGAAGCTTTCCGTACAGGTGTTACACAAAGCCATGATTTATCTGCTTCTGGTGGAAATGATAAAACTACTTTCTTTATTTCTGGAGGTTATTTCGAGCAACAAGGTATCCTAATTGGAAGTGATTTTACTCGTTATTCTGGTCGTGTTAATGTTAATCATAATGCAAATGACAAACTTTCTTTTGGTACACAATTGAATATTTCTTATGCTGATAGAATAAGTGCTTCTCCAGGTAATCAGTTCAATAGTCCATTATTAGGTGGTTATTTGAATGCTCCTTTTGACTCTCCTCGTGATCCTGTTACAGGCGAATTAGTAAATGGTGTTGGTTATTATACATTTATTCAAGATAACTTCGTTCGTACTACTGAGCTTAACAAAAGATTGAGTGGGACACTCCGTACACTAGGTAATATCAATGCTAGTTATAAAATCATTAAAGGTCTTTCTATAGATGCTAAAGTAGGTATTGACTGGGTTAATCTTTCTGAAAAGTCTATTACTGATCTTACTACTAGTGACGGAGGGCTTAGAGACCCTAATGGTGGTGTTAGAGGACGTATTACACAAGGTGCTACTGAGAACTTTACACTTACTTCTCAAGCTATTTTGAGATATAATCGTGTATTCAACGAAGTACATACTTTTGATGTACTAGTAGGTGCTGAGACTCAATCTAATAAAAACAACTCTTTTGGTACTGGGGGTACTGGTTTTGCAAACGGTTTATTATTAACACTCAACTCTGCAGCTGTTCCTGAATCTACTTTTGGTGCAAGTAGTGATAATAACTTTGCATCTGTTTTGGCTAATGCTAACTACTCTTATATGGGCAAGTACCGTCTTACAGCCAGTATTCGTAGAGATGGTTCTTCAAGATTTGGAGCAAACAATAGATCAGCTACTTTTGGAGCTCTTGGTGCTTCTTGGAACATCAAAGAAGAGTCTTTCTTACAAGACATAGAAATTATCAACCTTCTTAAACTTCGTGTTGGTTATGGTATTTCTGGTAATGCAAACTTCTCTACTCAAGCTGATCCAAACAACAACTTTCCTAGTTTAGGTTTATACAGCTTTTCTGCTGCTTATAACGGACAACCAGGTGCTGTTCCTTCGCAAATTGCAAATCCTGATTTGAAATGGGAAAGAACTTCTCAGTACGATATTGGGTTAGACTTTGGAATCTTAAATGAAAGAATCAACGGTTCAATTGATTACTATAGCCGTGAATCAGTAGATTTATTATTTGAAGTTCCAGTTCCTTCTACTACTGGTTTTACTACTCGTAATGATAATATCGGTAAAATCCGTAATAGAGGTGTAGAGGTACAAGTAGTTACTCGTAACGTTGTAGGTGGTAAAGAAGGTGTTTCTTGGACAAGTACATTCTTATTTACTGCTAACAGAAATGAAGTCGTTGAGCTTCCAGGTGGACTAGATATCGTTCAAGGAACACAAGTTCTTAGAGAAGGAGAACCAGTACGTTCTTTCTATTTGAGAGATTACCAAGGCGCAAACCCTGAAACAGGTGAGCCTCAATGGCTTACAGAAGAAGGTACACTTACTTCTAGCTATGGTGAAGCAAATCGTAGAATTGTTGGAAATGCAGTACCTAAATGGTATGGTAGTTTTATCAATACTGTTTCTTATAAAGGTATTGATTTCTCAGCACTTCTTTATTTTGTACAAGGAAATGATCTTTATAATGATACTCGTCGTATCGCAGATTCTGACGGTGCATTCTTTGGATTGAATCAGAGCACAGCTACTATTGAAGACCGTTGGCAACAACCAGGTGACATCGCTACTCGTCCACAAGCTCTATTAGGAGGAAACAGAAATGCTAACCAACCTTCTACTCGTTTCTTAGAAGATGGTTCTTATATTCGTTTGAGAAATGTAACTTTAGGATATACTCTTCCTACTAGTATTCTTTCTAAAGCAAAATTATCAGGTGTTAGAGTATATGTACAAGGTACAAACCTTTGGACTGCTACAAACTATACAGGATTTGATCCTGAGGCAGATGAAGCAGGTACTGAGTTTTTCCGTTATCCAAATGGAAAAGCACTTACATTTGGTATAGACATTTCTCTATAATATTTTAATACATTTGATTTTGTCGATATGCTTAATGTAATAGCGTACCGGCAAGTATTGTAAAATGTTATTTAACACAAATAAAATTTAATAAAACAATGGCTATAAGAAAATATATAATGACTGCTTCTTTAGCTGTAGCTTTACTTGCTACAACTACTAGTTGCGACGACTTTCTGGATGTACAACCAGAACAGTCATTAAGCGACGATCAAGTATTTAGTTCTTTAGATGCAGCAAATGCTGCTATACTAGGTATGTATGACCGTATGCAGACACTCAATTATTACGGACGTGATATGATAGTAATTCCAGACTTGATGGCAGATAATACGCTTATCACTACTGAAAATTCTGGTCGTTACATTGATTATTATTCGTACAACGTAGTAGCACAAACAGGCACTATTCGTGATTTGTACACTAGAGCCTATCAAACTATCAAAGCAGCTAATAATATTTTAGCTAGTATAGATAACTTGGAGGCTAGTGGTGCAGACAACGAGGCGCTTCGCAACTCTATTAAAGGAGAAGCATTATTTGGTCGTGCTATGGCTCACTTTGACTTAGTACGTCTTATTGGACGCCCTTATATTGACGGCAACGGTGCAAACCTTGGTGTACCTTTAGTTTTAGGCTTTGAGGATGAATTTAATGGTCGTGCTACTGTAGCTGAGATTTATACACAAGTAATTGCAGATTTGGAGGCAGCTGCTCCTTTGATGTCATACTCAACCCCTTTCCGTATTTCTGATCAAGCTGCTTATGCTTTGTTGTCAAGAGTTTATCTTTATAAAGGTGATAACCAACTAGCTATTGATGCTGCAAATAAAGTTGGTGGGTTTGAGCTTCTTCAAGGACAAGCCTACATAGATTCGTGGACTACTTCTGGTTCATCTGAAGAAATCTTTACTTTGAGATTTGCTGCTGATGAGAACAGAGGTGCTAACAATTTAGGCGATATATTTATACCTTCTGGTTATGGAGATATTCGTCCTACAAATGATATCATCAACACTTATTCTCAAGGAGATGCTCGTTTGGGTTTCATCAGACCAGAGGATGGAGATGATTATAATTTTAAATTTGGTGCTGAAAACTCAATATCAGGTCTTTCTAGTCCAAGAATTATACGTTATGCTGAAGTTTTACTTAATAGAGCTGAAGCTCAAGCAAAATTGGGTAATTTTAGTGCTGCTTTAGCTGATGTAAATTCATTGCGTTCTGCAAGAGGTGCGGCTGCACTTAGTTCTGTTACTGTAGATCAAGTTCTTGAAGAAAGAAGAAGAGAACTTGCTTTTGAAGGACATCGTTTGTTTGACCTTACCCGTAATGGAAGAGGTGTAACTAGAATTGAAAACACTAATTTAGGTGGTGCGCCAAGTGAAATTGATTTTAATGATCCTAAAATTATTTTACCTATTCCTGAGCGTGAAATAGATGCAAATCCTGTTTTAGAGCAAAACCCTGGTTATTAAGCAAAATCCTAGTTATTAATCATTTAATAACTCAAGTTGTATTCTATAATTAGAATTTGATAAATAATAAAAAGCTACTAGGGTAAACGCACGAAAAAAAAATTGTACTCGTTTAAAGCAAATCAAGCTAGTTTTTAACTTTGTAAATTGAATTTACTCTGATAATTAAAGTCTGTTTAAACACACTGAAAGCAGTA
>Ga0100394_1001287_pt1 | contig 20948 bp, 30 predicted proteins | sample CryGeymeta201518_FD_81549 | JGI IMG/M metagenome (GOLD analysis project Ga0100394, IMG submission 81549) | Groundwater microbial communities from Crystal Geyser aquifers in Utah, USA - Crystal Geyser metaG 2015-18 | ecosystem: Environmental > Aquatic > Deep subsurface > Groundwater | place: USA... | reverse complement strand
TTTCGTATAAAAGTCCCTAACAAACGCACTATTCCAACAAACAGACAAAATGTGTTGTAATAGGTGAGGGGCTTTCCCCCGTCATAACGCCCTAAATACTCCTAATATCTGAATAGCGGATGTGTTAAAATACAAATGCGAAACGGAATGGGTTTTCGGGGTGTGGCGCAGTTGGCTAGCGCGCCAGTATGGGGTACTGGAGGCCGTGGGTTCGAGTCCCGCCACCCCGACCAACTTAAACTTTTTTCAAAATCAGGATTGTTTTGTTGCTCTCTCGCCCCAACCCCTTTGTTTGACTAAAGCAAAAATAATTCATATACTACCAGTATAATCATGAACTTAATTATATACAACTATGTTAATAAAGTTTTATAACTATGTCAAAGAGTAAAGCCAGCATTGGTGAGAACATACGGAAGTATCGTCTGCAAAAAGAGATGTCCCAAGATCGCCTGTCCAAGCTGGCGGATTTGTCGCTTAATACCGTTGTTACGGTAGAATCTGGCGTAAATCCAAATCCTACCATTGAAACACTGACCAAGATTGCAAAAGCATTAGAAGTCGGCGTTGATGATTTAATCAAATAACTATGCTGTTATCACAACAAGCACAAACAACATTATTCGGAGAAGCGGTTAAATCGCATAAATTGCCGAAGACACAATATCTCGGCAGTAAAGAGCGTTTAGTAAAGTGGATTTTTGATAACGCCCCAAAAGAAATAGAAAGTTTTTTGGACGCTTTCAGCGGCACTTCCGTTGTTGGCTACTATTTTAAAAACAAGGGAAAAAAAGTTATTGTAAATGATTTCCTGAAATTCAATTTTCATATTGGCAAGGCACTGATTGAAAATAAGGATATTACTCTTAACGATAACGACATTGTCTCGCTCTTTTCACAGAATAAAAAAGCGGGTTCTCTTATAGAAGATACTTTTACTGATGTTTTCTTTGAACGAGATCAAGCTCGTTTTCTCGATAATTTCAGAGTAAATATCAATTTTCTTGATAACGAGTATAAAAAATCACTTGCTCTCGCAATAATGAACAGGGCTTTGACCAGAAAAGTCTTACTCGGACACTTCGCTCATTTGAGTGCCTTGCGTTATAGCAAAGACCCACTGCGTGTTAAAAGAAACCCCACTATCGCTCGTCCGCTTAAAGATTTATTTTTCGAGTTGGTGCCGGAATATAACAATGCAGTTTTTGATAATGAAAAAGACAACGAAGTTTACTGCGAGGACACAATTCAGTTAATCCCAAAACTGAAAAATATCGATTTGGTTTATTTTGACCCGCCTTATTATGGTTGCCACCCAGATTATCAGGCCTTTTATCATTTCCTAGAAACCTTTGTAGAGTATTGGAAAGACAAGGAATTTATCAATGGAACAAAACAGTATTTCCCCAAAAAAGAAAGTGGTTTTGTACGCAAGGAGGAAACCATCAATTCTTTCAAAAAACTTTTTTCCGCGAGTGCGCATATTCCCTACTGGCTTATTTCTTACAACAGCGAAAGCTATCCTGAAAAAGAGACGATGGTTGATTTGATTGGTCGGCACAAAAAGGTAAAAGTTTTTGAGCACGAATATCAAAATCATTACGGCGGCAAAGGTTCAAAAAAGGGAACAAAAGAATATTTATTTTATTGCTCTGAATAAATTCAAACACTTCAAACAACTTTATCAGGATAATAAATTTGATGTTCTTCTAAAAGAAGACGGCAGTATTTACTGGCTTAAACTTCGCTCGATTTCAAGAAAAGAGCTTTTGGTTGAATTTTGCACGCTCGCAAAAATTGACTGTTCAAATGTTAGGGGAACAGCACTTTTTGAGCATATTTACGAAGCAAAACCACCAGAAGAGTTGCTGGATAAATTCATAGCTCAAAAATATCTCGCTGAAAGATCAGAGAGAAAAGTGAATGAAACCGCACTTGTTTCCGAACTTTACAAAATGAAGGTTTTTGATTGGGGAGGTTTGTATCAAAACAATCTTGAAAGAACGATAGTTGATAACTATATCAAGAAAATTCGCAGCTTCGATTTGCTCAATGAAAAAATAGAGAATGAAATCCACGATAGTATGCGTGGCTATGTTCAATCATCTTGGTATAACCACTGGACTTCAATTTTGATTGAGGACATTTTCAAAGACCACCAAAAAGTTACTCCCACAGTCGGACTGATCAAAAAGGTTGATTTTTTCATTGGTGATATTCCGTTTGATTTGAAAGTTACTTATTTTCCAGAGGGATTTATGACTGCAAGCAGAAAAGCAGACGGCTTGCCCACCGAATTACAGGTTTTGAAACGCTTTGTAAAAACACTCGGCATTAAATACAACCGAGAACAAAAAGACAAAGCATTATTCGCGGAGTTGCTAGCGCGGATTGAAGAAAGTCAAAAACCGGAAGCGAAAAAATTTATTACGGAATTTAGGAAAACGAGATGGTCGATAATTCAAAAAGTTGTTAAGGAGCCGCAGAAACTCATAAAGTGGCTTTATGAGGAACAGGGAGAGCGGCGTTTTGACGCGGCAAACCGCTTATTTTTGGTGCTCACTGACAAGAATAATCTCGAGGAAAGCTGGAAGATGAAAAGAAACCTTGATCTGCTGAAAGATACCATCAATAGCCATCTTGATAAATTCAATGGCAAGGAAGCCGCAAAATTGAAAATAGAATTTGATTGGATGGACGGCAAAAGGTACATAGCCCTTTCTGATGTGATCTTTGTTATCAAAGAATAAACACCATGCACCTACTAACGAGTATAAAAATTGAAAATTTTAAGTCATTTACCAACGAAGTTGTTGGTTTTGATAATGTTGCTTGTTTTGTTGGTGCTAACGAAAGCGGGAAAAGTAATTTGCTAGACGCTATTTATCATCTATCAAGCAAGAAGCAAGCGGCACCATTTACCCCAGACGATTTATGTATAGGAGCACCAAATTATCCGATAGGAGAAGTTAAAATAACATATACTCTCCTACTTAAGGAGCTAATCGTGAAAGACATTCTCGAGTATTTTCCGAAAATCAAAGGGAAATTTTTGAGTTTGACAAAAAGAGGAAAACCAAACGAAAGTCCTGTTTGGGAATGTTCCTCTGACATTACGCAAAGCGTCTTGCCCGATATTATCCAAATAAACAACAAGAATATATTTGTACAAAATTTCAACAAAGATGAAGCGCAAAAAAAGACGGCAAAAAAGAGAAGTGATTGCGGGTGGTTTATAAATGATTCTACCGTTGACTTGAGAAAGAATCCTTATAAAAAACTTTTGGATGAAAACAAGATTACTTTGCTAAAAGGCAAAGAAAAAATAGATTTTGTGAGTAATTTGGTGAAGGATTCTGCGCTAAAAAATATGAAAATATACCAATGGAGATACAAAGAAGAAGATTTTTTGCAAGAAAATGTACCCATTGCGGATTTGATTCAAAGTCCTGATAAATTCCGTTCAGTAACTAATATGTTTCTGATTTCTGGTTGGAAAAAATCAGACCTTGCTACTAATTTACAAAATCAGACTTCAACTGTTTACTCAAACCTATTTAATCAAGTTAAGAGGAGCATAAACAGCTTAATAAAAAACCACTGGAGCTCTCATAAAAACTTAAAGATTGAATTGGAACATAGAGGAGATCATTTAACCATACATCTCAACGAACCTGGTTCTAGCACTCCACCGGAATTTAGGAGCGACGGCCTAAAATGGTTTTTGACTTTTTTGATTAACTTTCGTGCTCAAAGCAAGGATATTAGCAACTATATTTTGTTGATTGACGAGCCTGGCTTGTATCTTCATCCAAGGGGCCAGAAAGACGTTCTGGACGAGATAGAAAACTTATCTCAAGAGAATCAGATAATTTATACCACCCACCAGACATTCTTGATCAACAAAAATAAGTCGGAAAGAGTACATGTAATCAAAAGAGAGACCGAAAGAAGAGGACAATTGGCGGCAAACCCATTTTATGCTTCCAGAGTAACAGATGTTCTTAATCCTAAAAGTATTTTAACTGACAAATTATTAAGAGAGGCACTTGGTTTTAAGGTTTCGGATATATCACCAATCAATGAAAAAAATATTTTAGTTGAGGGCGTGTTTGATCGGGATATTTTACATCTTGTAAACGAGAAATATCAAATTGTAGATTTGAACGAAACATCCATAATTTCTTGTGGTCGGGCATCTGATGTATCGAAACACGCCGCGTTATATAAAGGCAATGATCTAAAGGTTGTTTGCCTATACGACAGTGATACTGCTGGCAAATCATCATGTAATAGTAATGATAAGGTAACGAATAATGAAAAAAGACAAATAAGGGATTTTGCCAGACAAAAAGAAAACGAAACAATAGAAGATTTACTTCCTGATAAAATGTTTAGCGAGGCTTTAGCGGAATGGATGAAAAAGTGGAATATCACATCAACTCAACCAATCAAAAGGCCAAGAATGGAGCAGATTGGAAAACATTTTGAGGAGGACAAGAAAGTCGAGATGAAACATAGTTTGGAAGATGTTTTACTAAGTCATACACGGCAAGAAATAAAGGCCAGTAACGATTTTGATGTTTTCAAATCTATTTTGGAGGATTTGAAAAATAGATTAAAATAACCCTACCTACCAAATTTGAGGTCCCGCCGCCGTTGAAACTTTGGCGGGCAGAAACGCTGGGGCGGGGTTTCAAATCATTCGAGCGAGTTTCGCTCGAAAAAGGTTCGAGCGGTGTTCAGTAATTGCAACCAAAAGAGAAGTGTCCGCTTTGCGGTAGGGGGCGCTCCTACGATTCTAATTTCAAGAATCTTTTGTTTTCTTCAAAGATAATCCTGTGTCTTTTGAAGAACTCAGCTCTACCTAAGAGATTAAGAGAAACGAGATATTCATACGAAAATACAATTGGACACAAGAATTTATTACCAGCAATCTCCAATTCAAGTTTGTGGATATAACCTTTGATTCTGCCTCCAACCCCACCTAAATATATTTCTTCCCCTTTTTCAACAACAATCCCTAAGTGTTCTGCAACATCAACGCGGAAGATTGAGATAGAAGCTCCGGAATCTATAAGTGCTGAGGAATCTATATTTCTTTTTTGATATCCCAATCTCAGAGGTATTATAGGAAAGTATTGCCCTTCTGGGTTTTTGTAATAAGGGAAAATCGTTAATAACTTTTTATCCATAAAATATATGGGCCTTCATCTTTACGGGGAACTATGAAAGAAAAAGGTACTGTTCCTGCCGGATTTTTATCTGTTGATGGTCTGGTAACCATGGAACTTATCTCTTTTAGTGTTGAACCTACGGCAATAATTCTGTCTATTTTAGGGTCTATCACTACCCATTTGCCGGCAAATTTACCTATTTTATTTGTGGGAATGTTAACTTTTTTCATATTCGCTACATTCTATCACTCTTCAAAGAAAAACGCAAAAATTTTACCTGTCCGCCTCTGGCGGAAAGAACTTTTTTATACTTGTCGGATACTCTCTTGCTCTTTGGGTTTGGTTTGGGTATTATACAGCTATGCAGCCGCTGGCAGACAGAATTAGGCCCAAAACGCTTGAAAACTTTGTGGGCCAAAAGCATATCCTTTCAGAGCAAAGCCTTTTGTACAAGGCTATAAAATCGGGTAATGTTTTTCCCATAATATTTTGGGGCCCTCCGGGTTCGGGAAAAACTACTCTGGCAAGAATTATAGCGCGGGAGATAAACGCGGAGTTTTTAGAGTTCTCGGCAGTAAACACAAAAACCGCCGGCCTCAAAAAAATTTTCGAGGATATAAAACAAAACAGGAAAGATTCGGATAAAATTATTGTCTTTATAGACGAGATTCACCGCTTTAATAAACTTCAGCAGGACTCTTTTCTTCCTTATGTGGAGCGGGGGGACATTACTTTAATTGGCGCTACCACCGAAAACCCTAGCTTTGAGATAATTGCCCCATTGCTTTCAAGAACCAAAGTTTTTACCCTAAAAAGATTATCAAGCGATGACTTAAAAGAAATAGCTGAAAGGGCTGTAAAGGATAAAGAAAACGGTCTTGGAGAAGAGGAAATAGAGCTTGCAAAAAACGCGTTGGAGCTTTTAATAGAAGGCTCAAACGGGGACTCGCGGATTCTTTTAAACACTTTGGAAATTGCCTGTGTCAAATCCTCAAAAGTAACTGTGGAAATAATTAAAGAAGCTTTTCAAAAACGGTTTCTCATGTACGATAAAGCCGGCGACGAGCATTACAACACCATCTCCGCCTTTATTAAAAGTATGCGCGCAAGCAACATAGATGCTGCTCTGTATTACTTAGCAAGGATGGTTGAAGCAGGGGAAGACCCTTTGTTTATTGCGCGGCGAATGGTGATTTTTGCATCGGAGGATATCGGAATGGCGCAGCCCACCGCTTTGGTTGTGGCCAATGAAGTTTTTAGAGCATGCGAGGAAATAGGCTATCCCGAATGCCAAATAAATTTAGCGCACGGAGCAGTTTATCTTGCAAACGGCAAAAAAGACCGCTCGGCTTACAATGCGTATTTCAAAGCTTTGGAGGATGTGCAAACCTATGGCAATTTGCCTATTCCGCTTGAGATATTAAATGCCCCTACAAAATTGATGAAAGAGTTTGGATATGGAAAAGATTATAACCCGTATACCAAAAAAGACCTATTACCCGATCGGCTAAAAGGAAAAAAGTATTTTCACAATCTTACTTAAACTTACTTATATCTATTTAGCGCTGCCGCCGAGTTTTTCTATTTGTTTAATGGCGGATTTGGAGTATATAAAACCCTCAAAATTTAGTTTTTTTGAAAGAGTTCCTTTGCCTAGAATTTTAATGCCGTCCTTTTCAATATTCCTATAACCGCCTTTCTTCAATAAATCTACGGTGATTTTTGCGCCGTCCTTAAATTTGTTGAAAAACCCCACATTCAAAACCGTGTACTTTTTTTGGGTAGGGTTTCTGAAACCGCCTATATGCGGAAGCCTTTTAACCAAGGGCAGCTGACCGCCTTCAAACCACGCCTTTACTTTTCGGCTGCCGCGGCTTTTCTGCCCTTTTTGCCCCCTTCCAACCGTATGCGCTCCTTTTCCGCTTCCAACACCGCGCCCAATACGCTTGCCCTTTTTTCTATTCCCTTTTATTCTGACTAAATTATTAAGCTCCATTTATTTTGCCTTTCCTTTTAACTTGTCAACCGAAACTAACTTCTTTAAAGCCATTAAAGTTGCGTTGGCGCAAACCTCTTTATTGCTGCTTCCAATAATTTTAGCCGACAAATTTTTAATGCCCACAATTTCCGCTATAGGTCTTACCGCGCCACCGGCTATAATACCGGCTCCCTTAGGCGCAGGCCTTAACAAAACTTTAACGCTTTTAAATTTGGCGCTAACTTCGTGAGGAATAGTGCCTTCGGTAAGCTCGATTTTAACAATATTCTTTCGGGCGATTACCACCGCTTTTTTAATGGCGGATTTAACATCCAAAGCCCTGCCTTTTCCTATTCCCACACCCATATTGGAATCTCCCACAATCATTAAAGCCGTAAAAGAGATGCTGTTTCCGCCTTTGGTTTTTTTTGAAACTCTTTTAATCTGCAGTAACTCCTCTCTAAAACTTGATTTTTCGTTCTCAAAATTCTTTCTCATCATACTTTTACGCCTCCTTTTCTAACACCTTCCGCAAGCTTTTTTACAACGCCATGGTATTTGTACCCCCCACGGTCAAAAGCGGCTTTTTTTATGTTCTGTTTAACCAATTCTTTGCCAAAATATTCTCCAAATTCAAGGGCTTTTTTCCGCGCGCTAAACCCACCTGCCAAAGTTCTGGAAGAGGCGTCGTCTATAGCTTGGATATAAATATATTTGTTAGATTTAAAAACGCTTAACCTTGGCATATCCAAAGTGCCAAAGATTTTAGCTCTTATTCTAACTTTTCTTCGGTCTATTAATTTTTTGTAGGCTTTAACTTTTTTCATAAATTTAAGCTCCTACTTTACCCGTTTTACCGGCTTTTCTTTTAACTATTTCACCCTCATATCGTATGCCTTTTCCTTTGTAAGGCTCGGGTTTTCTTAATTTTCTAATGTCTGCCGCCGTTTGGCCAACCAAGCCTTTATCAATACCAAAAACAACTATTTTCGTTTGCTCGGGAACCGAGAGGGTTATACCTTCCGGCGGTGTTACTACCACAAGATGCGAATAGCCAAGCGCCAGAGTTACGGTATTTCCTATTTTGGATGCTCTGTACCCCACTCCCACAAGCTCCAAAGTTTTCGAAAACCCCTCAAAAGCGCCTTTTACCATATTGAAGATTAAAGAACGGTAGGTGCCCCACAAAGCCCGCGACTCTTTTGTAGCCGCCTTATTCTTAACCTCTAAAACATTTCCCTTAATTTCAATACCCAATTCCTCTGGAATAGTTAAAAAATTTTCTCCCTTGGGACCCACTGCTTTAACCGTACCTTTTTCCAAAGTTACTTTTACGGTTTCGGGTATTAAGATGGGCAATTTTCCTATTCTAGACATTTTTAAATTCTTAACTGCCTTTACCAAACTTCACAAATAATTTCGCCCCCTAATTTTCTTTTTCTTGCTTCTAAATTACTCATTAAACCGCGGGAAGTGGATATAATGCTCACTCCCAAACCCCCCAAAACCGGCTTCATATCGCGAAAACCGACATACACCCTTCTACCCGGTTTAGAAATTCTTTTTACACCCCTTAAAACGGGCAATCCGTTTGTGTATGAAAGCTCCAAATTAAGGCGCTTAAATTCCTCGTTTTCCTTTTTGAATGTTTTAAGTTCTTTAATAAACTCCAGCTCCTTTAGAATTTTGCAAAGGCTGAAAACCGCGGATGTGCGGGGAACTTCAATGTTTTGTTTTCCCCGCATATAGCCATTTTTAAGTTGAGATAATATGTTTGAAATAGTATCCTTAGTCATAAACTTGATTTTTTAACTCCAGGAAGCTCCCCTTTATGCGCAAGCTCCCTAAAACAAATTCTGCAAATGCCGAATTTTCGTATATACCCCCTTGGTCTCCCGCAAAGCTGACACCGATTATACGCTCTAACTTTAAATTTCGGTTTTGCTTTTTGTTTTATAATTAAACACTTTTTTGCCATAGTTTTTTAAAAATTAATCCCTAAACGGAAACCCCCGCGCTTTCAAAAACTCGTAAGAGTTTTTCTTATCCTTAGCTGTGGTAACAATAGTAATTTGGATGTTTTTAATTTTATCCAGCTTATTGGCGTCTATTTCAGGAAAAACCGAATGGTCGCTTAACCCTAAAGTATAACTGCCGCCTTTATCAAAAGACTTTGCCGAAACACCTCTAAAATCACGAAGCCTAGGGAGAACCGCACCGATTAATTTTTCGTAAAACGCCTTCATCCTTTGCCCGCGCAGTGTTGCTGTAAACCCAACCACTTCACCCTGCCTTAATTTGAAACCGGAGATGGATTTTTTGGCAGGCCTCGCTGCTGGTTTTTGCCCGGTTATTAAAGCAATATCTTTTTTTGCCGACTCCAAAAAGGTTTTGTCGTCTTTATACCGCCCAACGCCCATATTAATAATAATTTTACTGAGTTTGAGCGCCGACATACTATTATCATACCCAAGTTTTTTAGCAATATTATCAAACTTTTCCGACTTTTCATTTTTCTGCATTTAAAAAACCTCCTTGCAAACTTTGCACTGTCTTAATTTCTTATCCGCGGACAAGAAAAATCCTACCCTTGTAGGTTTGGAACATTTAGGACAAATCAGCTTAACTCGGCAAACGGGTATTTTTTTTGTTATTTCCACAATGCCGCCTTCGTTTTTGCCCTTTTTCTTAAGATGCCTCTTTACCACATTAACATCCGCGACTATAACGCTGTTAAGTTTGGGGAAAGCCTTGTCAACAACACTTTCCTTACCTTTCTCTTTTCCGTATATAATTTTTACTTTATCGCCTTTTCGTATCTTCATAATTTTAAAACCATCGGGCCATAAAACCATTAGACCTTCATTCCGCTCTCTACCACACCTCCACCGCCAAAGAAATGATTTTCATATAACCTCTATCGCGCAATTCTCTGCATACCGGTCCAAAAACCCGCGAGCCTACTGGGTTTTTATCTTTGTCCACAACCACAGCAGCATTGTCGTCAAACCTTATATAACTGCCATCCGTTCTTCTTGTTTCTTTTCTCGCTCTAACAATAACCGCTTTAACCACTGTATGGTCTTTAACAATACCGGTTGGCGCCGCACCTTTAACCGCGCAGGTAATTAAATCTCCGCAGAAAGCGAATCTTCTTTTTGAAAACCCCGGTATCCCTATGCATTGCAGTTTTTTTGCTCCGCTGTTATCGGCGGAATTTAAGTATGTTCCCACTTGAATCATAAAACTTCTTTAACCTGCCATTTTTTATCTTTACTGATAGGACGGCAAGATTCTATTTTAACAAAATCGCCCTCTTTAACTTTAATTTCTCCGGGCAAATGCGCCTTAAACTTGCTGGTATGTTTAACCCTTTTTTTATACAGGGGGTGCACCTTTACCATATCCACAAGAACTGTAACCGTTTTCTGCATTTTGGCGCTTTTTATTTTTCCAACAAAAACTTTTTTAGCCATTTTTTAATATCTCTTTCTCTTTAATAATCGTAGCCACTTGAGCAACAATTTTCTTTGACTTTTTTATTTCTGAAGTATCCTTCAGCTTACCTAAAGAAACATCATAAGTCAATTTAGACAAGTTTTTTTCCTCATCTAAAAGTTTCTTTTTAAGCTCTTCAATTTGCATTTTTCTAATTTCTTTAATATCCATGATTATTCCTCCACAACAAACCGGGTTTTAACCGAGAGCTTGCTTGCCGCTCGGGCAAAAGCTTCTTTTGCAAGGATTTCGGAGACCCCGTCCAATTCAAAAATTACTTTTCCTTTTTTGGTTACCGCACCATAGTGGGACACCACACCTTTCCCTCCACCCATTCTGGTTTCATTGGGTTTTTTTGTGATAGGCTTATCGGCAAACACCCTTATCCACAACTTCCCGCTTCTTTTTGTATGGTGGGTAATAGCTTTTCTTGCCGCCTCTATTTGGGCAACCGACAAAATTCCCGAACTTTGCGCTTTTAGGGCAAACTCGCCAAACACCACAGCGGAACCCCTTACCGCAAGTCCTTTAATGGCGGCTCCAACCATACGCCTTCTAAATTTTGTTCTCTTTGGCATTAAAGACATAGTAATATAAATTCAAATAAATTTTTTATTTGAATTGAACTTTGAATTTTGTCATTTTAATTTTCCTTTTACCTCCCCTTTATAAATCCAAACCTTTACTCCTATATTCCCGTAAGTTGTGAAAGCGGCTTTTTGACTGTAATCTATATCCGCGCGTAAAGTCTGCAAAGGCACAGAGCCTCTTACTATAGTTTCCGTTCGGCCGATAGAACTTGGGCCGCTTAACACTCCCGAACAAGTTATTTTAATGCCTTTGGCTCCTTTATCCATAGCTTTTTCCACCGCTCCCACCATTGCCCGCTTATAGGGAAACCTTTTTTCTATCTGCCGGCAAATACCCCCCGCCATTAAAATAGCAGAGGTTTCGTAATCTTTAACCGTTTCAACCGAAAGCTCCACTTTAGATTTTGTAATTTTAGAAAGCTCGTCCCGCAAAGTGGTTGTTCCAGAACCGCCCCTTCCAATAACTACACCCGGCCTTGAAACAAAAATCGTTACTTTAAGAGCGGAGATAGACCGCTCAATTTCTATTTTGCTTATGCCTGCCAAAGAGAGCTTGTCTTTTAGAAATAGCCGTATCTTTCGGTCTTCTAAAACATTATTTATCCGTTCTCTTCCCTCGGCATACCAGTGAGTTTTCCAATCTTTGGTAACGCCTATTCTAAAACCCTCAGGATGTACTTTATTCCCCATTTTTTCCCCCTTCTTCTTTTTTTTCAAGTTTTATAGTTATGTTCGCCGTTCTTTTTAAAATTTTATGATGCCCTCCCCGCGACACAAATCGGCCCCGTTTTAAGGTGGCGCCGGGGCCAACCAAAACTTCTTTTACATAAACGGCGCTTTCCTTAAACCCCTTGTTTTTTCAATTAACATAGGCCGATTCCAATAATTTTAAAAGCGGCAAAGCGGCCTTTTTATCGGCAAATTTCAAAATTCTCTTTGCCGACAAATAGCTTTTGTTTCTTAAAGCGCTTGCCACGAGCATAACTTTTCTTGGCGAAATTCTTAAATTATTCAGTTTGGCGTAAGATATATTATCCATAATTATTTGGCGGCGGGTTTGGCATAACCCTTTTTGCTATGCCCCTTAAATACTCTTGTTGGCGAAAATTCGCCAAGTTTATGGCCTACCATAGACTCATTAACAAAAACCGACACAAAAGTTTTTCCGTTATGCACTTCAAAAGTTAATCCCACCATTTCTGGAATAATGGTACTTCTCCTTGACCATGTTTTAATGGGTTTTTTTCCGCTTTCTTTAGAAGCTTTAACCTTTAACAACAGTTTTTCATCTACAAAAACGCCTTTTTTTAAACTTCTACTCATTTTTTCCTCCTTTTCTGTAAAATATATTTATTGGTATGCTTTCTTCTTCTAGTTTTCTTGCCTTTCGCCGGCTGGCCCCACGGGCTTACGGGCGACTTTCTGCCTACCCCCGTTGTGCTGTAGGAACCGCCGTGCGGGTGCTTATAAGGCATAGCCACACCTCTTACGGTAGGCCTTATACCCAAATGGATTTTCCTTCCGGCTTTGCCCATTTTAACATTTTTTACATCCTCGTTTGACAAAACGCCAATGGTGGCAAAACAGGAAGAAAGAATTTTTCTAATTTCTTTGCTTGGAAATTTTAATGTGGTGAATTTACTATCAGCTGACATAATAATAGCGCCGCATCCAGCAGAGCGCACAAACTGGCCTCCCCGCCCCGGATAAATTTCTATATTATGCACAAAAGTGCCAATAGGAATATTCTTAAGAGGCAAAGCGTTCCCAACCGTAAGGTCTGCCTTCTCTCCTGCCTTCACAACATCGCCTTTTTTAAGCCCTTTTGGAGCTAAAATATATCTTTTTTCGCCATCGGCATAATGCAAAAGCGCAATATTGGGCCCATGAGTTGGGTCGTATTCAATAGCAAACACTTTTGCGGGGATACCCTTCTTGTTTCTCTTAAAATCAATTATTCTCAAAAGCTTTTTAGCCCCGCGCGCTTTATGGCGGGTGCTTATTCGCCCTTTGCTTCTGCCGAGGGGCCCCTTCAAAGGTCTTGTTAGAGACTTTTCAGGCCGTTTTTTGTCAACAGCGTAGAGTATGTCGCTTCGTAATCTTCGGCTTGCTGTAGTCGGGCGGCTTTTTCGCAAACTCATTTCTTGCCTCCTTTTTCAACATCAAAAATATCTATTTTCTGCCCTTTTTTAACTTTCACAATAGCCTTTTTTATAGCGCTTTTTCGGTAGCGGTAATTTCTGTTAACCATACTCCTTTTTTGTTTGGCAGAATTTTTTAATGTTTTAACCTCGGTTACATTAACACCAAAAATATCTTCCACCGCATTTTTAACCGCGCCTTTGGTAGCCTTTAGCCCTACCTCAAAAAGGTATTTGCCGCTTTTTGCAAGCTGCATAGATTTTTCGGTAATAATAGGTTTTTTAATTATAGTAGTGTACTTCATTTTAGAAAGGTGCTATAAATTACCTCAACACTAGGTTTAACAAAAACCAAAGTTTCCGCGCTCATTACATCAAAAGCGTTGATGTCGCAAGCCGATTTAACAAAAATATTTTCAATATTTCTTGCGGACTTTACTACTTTTTCGTCCATAGAAGGAGTAATCAACCCGCCTTTGCCATAAATTTCAAAAGTTTTTAAGATTTTACCCATCTCTTTTGTGCTTATTTTTTTAAAGTTCAAATCTTCAAGAATAAGAATTTTTTTTTGCTGAGCTTTTTGGGAAAGGGCGGAAAAAAGCGCTTTCGTTCTCATTTTTTGGGGCATTTTAAGCCTCCAGTCTTTGGGTTTTGGTCCATGGGCTATACCACCATGCACCCAAATGGGCGACCTTGTGGACCCGTGCCTTGCTCTACCGGTGCCTTTTTGCCGCCAAGGCTTTTTTCCTCCGCCAGAAACTTCTGCCCTAGTTTTTGCTTTAGCGGTACCTTGCCGTTGGTTTGCCAAATAAACCCTTAAATATTGGGCAACCAATGTTTCGTTGAAATCGCTTTCAAAAACTTCTTTTTTAAGCTCAAGCTCGCCCACTTTTTCTTTTTTAGTATTGTAAATATCAATTTTCATTTTTATCAAATTTTAAATAAACTTTACCGTTTCTAGCGCCGGGAACAGGGCCAGACACCGCCACAACATTTTCTTTATCATTAAAAAAAACTACTTTAAAGCCTTTAACAGTAACTTTGTCTCCGCCAAACCTGCCCGCCATTCTTTTTCCTTTATACACTCTGCCGGGAGAGGTACCCGCGCCAATAGAACCCGGCGCGCGATGGCGGTCGGATTGGCCGTGAGTTGCTGGACCTCCTCTAAAATTATGCCTCTTGACCACCCCCGCAAACCCTCTACCTTTAGAAAATCCCGTTATTACAACGGGATTTCCCACCTCAATAATCCCTTCTTTAATCTTGTCAATAATTTTGATTAAAGTTACAGGGACCACTTTTCCGGCGCCCTCAAAAATTTGGCTCATTTCAATTTTTTTTCCTTCTATAACAATCATTTTCTAACCCTTATAAAAAAGGAAACGCCTTATTTCGGCGCTTACCCCACCTAATAAAATTGTGCCCGCCACCTAGAAGTTTATTTGTTTTTAAGCCGATATTTCAATTCCTACTCCGGAAGGCAAACTCAAATGCGATAATTGATCAACTGTGCTGGCGGTTGGTTCCAAAATATCAATCAACCTTATATGCGTACGAACTTCAAAATGTTCCCCAGACCTTTTGTCTATATGCGGCCCGCTTATAACTGTTATTTTCTCAAGTTTTGTAGGCAGAGGAACAGGACCCGCCACTTTGGCGCCTGTCCTTATTGCTGTGTCAACGATTTTAGCAGTGCTTTCGTCAACAACTTTGGTGTCATATCCTTTTATTCTTACCCTAATCTTTCCCTTTACCATACTTTTATAATATCTTAGATACCACGCCGCATCCCACGGTGCTGCCGCCTTCTCTTATAGCAAAACGCAAGCCTTCCTCAAGAGCAACGGGCGTTATGAGCTCAACTGTCATTTTTACATTATCGCCAGGCATTACCATTTCCACGCCTTCGGGAAGAGTTACATCCCCCGTAACATCCGTCGTTCTAATATAAAATTGTGGCTTGTACCCGCTGAAAAATGGGGTGTGCCTTCCACCCTCCTCCTTTGAAAGGATGTAAACCTCCGCTTCAAATTTGGTTAAAGGCTTTACGCTTCCGGGCTGGGCTAAAACCTGCCCGCGCTCCACTTGGTCTCTTTCCACGCCTCTTAACAAAACCCCTACATTATCTCCAGCTAACCCCTCTTGGAGAGATTTTCTAAACATTTCCACACCGGTTACCACTGTTTTGTGGATAGCCTTTATGCCAACGATCTCTATTTCATCGTTAACCTTAACTTTGCCTCTCTCAATTCTTCCGGTTACAACTGTTCCCCGACCTTTAATGGAGAAAACATCTTCAACCGGCATAAGAAATGGCTTTTCAAGCTCTCTTACCGGCGTTGGAATGTATTCATCCACCGCTTTAATAAGGTCAACAATACTTTGAACGGCGTCTTTATCACCTTCCAAAGCCTTGAGGGCGGAGCCCTTTATTACCGGAACCTTGTCTCCCGGGAACCCCTATTTGGTTAAAAGCTCTCTAACTTCAACTTCCACTAAATCCAAAAGCTCTTTATCGGAAACCATATCGGTTTTGTTCATATAAACAACTATTGCCGGGACATTTACCTGACGCGCAAGCAGTATATGCTCTCTTGTTTGAGGCATTGGTCCATCGGGAGCGGAAACCACCAAAATGGCTCCGTCCATCTGCGCCGCCCCAGTAATCATATTTTTAATGTAATCTCTATGCCCCGGCGCGTCTATGTGCGCATAGTGCCTGCTTTCAGTTTCGTACTCAACATGGGTAATATTAATGGTAATGCCTCTCGCTCTTTCTTCGGGAGCTTTGTCTATATTCTCATAAGAGGTATATTGAGCCAGCCCTTTCTCCGCCAAAACTTTGGTTATCGCGGCGGTAAGCGTAGTTTTACCGTGGTCAACATGACCTATTGTACCCACATTAACATGTGGTTTTGTTCGTTGGAATTCTGCCATAATTAAACCTTTCTGTTTAAGAGGGATAACACTACAGCTACTTATTTATAGTATTAAAGTATTAAAGTATTAAAGTATTAAAGCCTTAAACTTGCTAATTATAACTAAAAATATTATTAAAGCAACAACTTGTTATATGATATTATCAATTATTATAGGCAGGATGTCAATAAAATATTTTTCTGTTACCTTTTAAGTTCTCTTTTTGCAACGGTTTCCACCAAATTGGCGGGCACTTCTTCGTAATGGCTTGGTTCCATAGTAAACGACGCCCTGCCCTGCGTTAAACTTCGCAGGATTGTGGAGTAGCCAAACATTGTGGACAAAGGCACAAAACCATATACGATTTTTATATTGTTTTTAGTTTCGGTGCTTTCAATTTTTCCTCTGCGGCTTAACAGGTCGCCTATAACCTCTCCCAAAAACTCTTCTGGTGTGGTAACTGCCGCCTTCATTATAGGTTCAAGCAAAGCGGGTTTAGCCGCCTTTGATGCCTCTCTAAACGCACCCCTTGCGGCAATTTTAAACGCTATTTCGCTTGAGTCCACTTCATGAAAAGAGCCGTCGTACAAAGCGGCCAAAACATCAACCACCGGGTACCCCGCCAAAACACCGTTTTCCAAAGCTTCTCTAATGCCTTTTTCCACACCGGGGATATATTCTTTTGGAATAGCCCCTCCCACAATTTCGTCCTTAAAAATAAAGCCTTCTCCTCTTTTTAGGGGTTCTATGCGGATATAAACATGCCCGTACTGACCGCGCCCGCCTGATTGGTGAATATATTTTCCTTCTTGGCGGACAATTTCGTTAATGGTTTCTTTATAGGCAACTTGAGGCACTCCGACATTAGCCTCCACATTAAATTCCCGTTTCATTCTGTCAACTAGGATTTCCAGATGCAGTTCGCCCATGCCAGCTATTAAAGTTTGACCCGTTTCGGTATTGGTTCTTATTTTAAAAGTAGGGTCTTCCTCGGCAAGTTTCTTTAACGCTGTGCCCAATTTCTCCTGGTCAGCTTTAGTTTTAGGTTCTATGGCAATGGATATAACCGGCTCCGGGAACTTAATGGATTCAAGAATAATAGGGTTTTTATCATCGCACAAAGTGTCGCCGGTGAAGGTGTTTTTAAGCCCAACCGTGGCGCCTATTTCCCCCGCTATAATTTCTTTCAATTCTTCTCTATGGTTAGCATGCATAAGAAGAATTCTGCCTATACGTTCTTTTTCATTTTTGGCGCTATTAAGGGTGTAACTTCCAGCCGTGAGTTTTCCGGAATAAACCCTAAAATAGGTGAGCCGCCCAACATACGGGTCGGTTTGTATCTTAAAAGCCAAAGCAGAAAAAGGCTCGGTTTCGGAGGCATTTCGTGTTTCCTCTGAATTAGTTTTAGGGTTAATGCCTCTAACCGAAGGAACATCCAAAGGAGAAGGCAGAAAGTTGACTACCGCATCCAAAACAAGGGTTGCCGCAATGCCTCTACCGTCTCCCCCTATAACCGCAAAAAAATCGCCCGCTATAACCGCTTTTCTTATTAGCTTAGAAAGCTCATCTTTGGAAAAATTGTCGCCTTCTGCCAAGTACTTCTCCATAGCAAAGTCTTCGTATTCAACAACTTTTTCAACCAACTTTTTTCGGTATTCTTTGGCTTTTTCCAAAAGCCCGCTTGGAATTTGTTCTTCGGTTAAATTATCGGCATGAAAATCGGTGTAGGTATAAGCCTTCATTGAAACAAGGTCTATAGCGCCTTTAAGTTCTTTTTCAAATCCAATAGGTAATTGCAGAGGATAAGCGTTAGGCGTGAGCCGTTCTTTTATGGAATCTAAACTTTTATAAAAATCCCCACCGGTTTGATTAATTTTATTGATAAAGCAAAGCCTTGGGACCTTGTATTTATCAGCTTGCCTCCAAACGGTTTCGCTTTGTGATTCAACTCCCATTTTGCCGTCAAAAACAACCACCGCGCCGTCCAGAACGCGCAGGGAGCGCTCCACCTCGGCGGTAAAGTCTACATGACCCGGGGTGTCTATAATGTTTATTCTATGTTCTTTCCAAAAGCAGGTGGTGGCGGCAGAGGTTATGGTAATGCCTCGTTCCCTTTCCTGCTCCATCCAATCCATTTGGGTATTGCCTGAATCTATATCACCAATTTTGTAAGTTTTTCCCGTGTAATACAAAACACTCTCAGTAGTTGTGGTTTTGCCGGCGTCAATATGAGCAATTATTCCAATGTTTCGTATCCGCCCAAGCGGATATTTTTTAAGTTCAGGCATAATATAAAAAAACGGCTTAATGATTTAATAGTTTTCGGACTTGAAACCCCAGACCGTTAAACCATAAGGCAAGCGGCAATAACAATGATAGCAAAATTACCAATTACCTGCCATTGTGTCAAGAAGTTTAAACATACAAAGGGAGATTATGGAACCCATTTCAAAACTCAATTTCTGATAAGTATGATTAGAGCCGCAACAGGGCAAAATTTGGGTGAGGAACTGAACTAACCCTAACTCTTACTCCTGTTTCTGTTTTTTTCTTTTAGCAGCTCCATTGGTTGCCCACAACATACAAGTTGGCCTGCACCAGCATGCAAGACTTCAACTATGTTGCCGCAGACATTGCATTTGTAGATTTGTTTTTGTTCTGTCATATTATCCCCTTTCAATATTCTTCACATTTAATCTGGTAAAAACTTCTTTCATGACCACAGGAAGGACATTTTTCCGGCGGCTCTTTGCCAAAATGGACATAACCGCATTCGCGGCAAACCCACCATATTTCTTTTTCTTTTTTGAAAAATGTTCCTGCTTCCACTTCTTTCAAAAGTTTCTTATATTTTTCCTCATGATGTTCTTCCGCCTTAGCAATGGCCCTTAATCTTTTGGCTATTTCAGGAAAGCCCTCCTTTCCAGCAACATCGGCAAATTCAGGGTACATTTTTGTATATTCATAATTTTCTCCAGCAATTGCGGCTTTTAAGTTCTCTGCTGTACTGCCAAGAATTGTCGGAGATACTGCTTCAACTTTAATCTCATCTAGATTTTCCTTGCTTTTCTTTTTCAACTCGTTGGTTAATCTAAACAACCAACTTGCGTGTTCCTTTTCGTTCTCTGCTGTGATTAAGAAAATTTCGGCAATTTGTTCAAAGCCTTCTTTCTTAGCGATTTTGGCGTAGAAGGTATAACGGTTTCTTGCTTGGCTTTCTCCAATAAATGCTTTTGTTAAATTTTTAATTGTTTCCTTCATAGTTTTTACCTCCAATTATTTAAGTTATAGACCCAACCCTTTTAAATTTTATCATTTTTATGCCCGAAGGCAAAGCGAGCGAAGCGAGCGATTTTGCTTAATGTTTCGGCATATCTGATCTCCCGCCGATACTTTAATTTATTTTAACAAATTTCGGCGGGATATGGGAGAGTGCCGACCTGTCCTGAGCTTGCCGAACGGAGCTGAGGCACGAACCAGATATGCTGAGTTATACGCCGTATGACGCAGGATTTATTTTATTTTTTAGAGACTTTTGAATACCTTTGCAAGACTTTCCCCAAGAACATGTATCTTGAACTCCAGAAAGTACCCATAAGGCGTTATATGAGTGGTAAACCCTTTTTCGTCAAGGGAACTTTTTATACTTGAGATTATTTTTTGTGCAAACACAGGTGAAGATTTACTTTCTGATAAGTGCGCAAAAGAATGGAGGACAACTGTCTCTGTGTTAACTTTTTTAGATAACCATATAATATTGTCTGTCACCTTCTTTCTCAATTTGTTCTCCCTGTCTTCATCCTCTTTTTCCACATGCACAAAAATAACAATACTATTTCCAATATTATCTTCCCCCTCTTGTTTATCTACATTTTCCAAAGTCTTACTAAACATCTTGTACCAAAATTCGTCTACATGGAACATTAATAATTTCATAGTGTTTCTTGTCTAAAAAATATAATTAATTTGAGTAATATGTCGCATAACATTTCAGTATATCTGATGTTTCGCTTCAACCCCATTTTACACTATAAATAACTGAAGCAAAATATGGGTGAGGGCTGAGCTGAAGCCCGAACCAGATATACTGTGTTGTCAGACCTGAGCGAAATAAAATGGAGCGAAAGAGCAACATCCCCTTGAGTTTGAAAAAACAAACCCTCACCTTTTTGCAATTTATTTATTAACCTGCGTCAAATAATCATTCTTGACCGCTCTTACAATTGCTTCTGTCCATTGTTCAGCATTCCTTCGAAACGATTCATTAGTACACCATGCTAATTCTGGACCAGCCCAAACATTACCCTCAAAGTCGGCCATTTTTTCTTTTTCCGTTTCGAAGGCATAACCATAAATCTTGTTTTCTTTCACAAGTTGCAGAATCAGATCGTGGTTGTAAATTTTATGAACAATGGACACAAAAATAGCTGACCTTCTCATGCTTTTCAACATTTCATCGGAAATAAGTCCTGCGGTTTCTTCGTTCTGTGCAAGAGTAGGAAAAATAAAATCTGCTTTTTTCATTAAGTCATCCAATTCAGTAAATGAAAAATGTTCATCTCTTGATTTTCTAGACCAGTAAACAACTTCCATTCCTAAGCCGTTGCAGATTTCAGCAATACGAGTGCCGATAGTTCCTAAGCCA
>Ga0100394_1001284_pt1 | contig 20961 bp, 19 predicted proteins | sample CryGeymeta201518_FD_81549 | JGI IMG/M metagenome (GOLD analysis project Ga0100394, IMG submission 81549) | Groundwater microbial communities from Crystal Geyser aquifers in Utah, USA - Crystal Geyser metaG 2015-18 | ecosystem: Environmental > Aquatic > Deep subsurface > Groundwater | place: USA... | reverse complement strand
TGGCGTCAGTTATCAGTTAACGGCTAATTCGTTGCTTTATACCAATTTGTCACGAGGCTATCGCGCACCACAAACCGCTGAATTGTATCAATTGCAGCGCGATCAAAGCGTAGCAGATTTAACAGCCGAGACCGCAAATAATCTGGAGATAGGATATCGTTTAAGCCTGCCGCATCTACGCTACAGCCTCGCCGTGTACCAGATGTCTAAACATAACTTTATTTTTCGCGACAGTGCTTTTTTTAATGTGAATGATGGTAAATCACGCCACCGTGGTATTGAACTGGAATTACAGTACGATATTAGTAACACAGTTGATATCGCCGTTGCAGCTAGTTCAGCACGTCATACCTACAACTATAGCCAAGTGCTAAATGGCATCGATATTAACGGCAATGACATTGATACCGCGCCTAAGTTACTTGCTAATATTCAACTAGGCTGGACACCGTCGGATAACACGCAGTTAGGATTGGAATGGCATTACACCAGCCGCTACTTTACCGACCCTGAAAACTTGCATCAGTATGAGAGGCATAACCTGTTTAATCTGCGCGGCAGCTGGCAAATAAGCCCAGCTCTGACACTCTATGGCAGGGTAATCAATGTTAATAACCGTGCCTACGCCGAACGTGCCGACTTCAGTGCTTTTGACGGCGACCGCTATTTCCCCGGTAGGCCTCGTCTTTTTTCATTATCTTTGCTTTACCGCTGGCATTAACATGCCCGCAGCGCCAACCCTACGTTTATGCACTAAGGCATCTTAACAGCTCACTCATTGTCAAAATTGTTAAAGTATATGTTGCAAAATAACCGGTATAACTGGCATATTTCAGCTTGGCATGTGGTGATAAAATCAGGTAGTCCACATTAAACAACTGTCATATCTGGCGAATATATTAATAGCCACATAGCAGTGGCAGTGAACCTTTGGACAGCAACATTTCGAAGGAACACAGGGTGTTTACAAAATTCATGCTAACTATTTTGTTATTTTCGTTTCAGGTATTGGGCGTTGAAACGTTTAAAATCGCAATATATTATCCACAAGTCCCTCCGTATATGTATGCTGCAGACGATAATGTGCCACAAGGTGTTGTGCCCGAGTTGTTAAATGCATTTTTTCTCGGGCAACCGTATCAATTACAGTATGTATTTGAGAACCGTCAACGTGCCGAGCTTGGTGTATATGAAGGTAAGTATGACGCAACCGTTTTAGCGGCGAAATGGACAATTGATGCTAGCGCCCTACTCTTTTCTCAACCTATTGTAAATCATCGTGACTTTTTATATTCCTTAAAGCCGCTGCAACAGAACTTAGCCAATTTGGATAGGAATAGTATTTGCTTAAGGCGCTATTATAAATACGACGCTTTAAACAACGAGCTGGATAAGGGTAGCCTTATCAGGGTAGATTCTGACTCAGAGTTTGACCAATTTAACATGTTAGTGAACCAGCGCTGCGACTTAGCTTATATGAATGAACATGTCGCAACCTGGCTAATTAATAACCACTTCAGCACTATGGTGTTTCATCGAAATAACGTTGAAGCAGACCAAGCTGATTTAACATTGGCGCTTAACCCTAAATGGGCAGGACTGAAGCAACAGCTTGATATATTTATTAAGGATGCTCATCGCAGGGGCGTGATTGAAAAAAGTTTAACGCAACACATGAAAAAAACCAAATAATATTAGTCACTTATACAATTAATCATCACAACCCACAACTGACCCTTGCATAATGAGTGAAAATAGCGTTTTATAAAACAAATACAACACCTTGAATAAAAACTTGCCTATACTTCTTAAATAAAATATTTCTAATATGTCAAACTACTTCTTTTAGGCCAAACTATGAAGCACTTGATCTCAAACGCAACAAATCTGCCAAGCATTCCCAAAGTAGTACAAGAACTCATCGCCAGTTTCAGTAACCCAGATATAACCAGTAATCACATCTCACAAATTCTCATTAACGACCAAGCCTTAAGTGCAAAGGTGTTGCGCATGGCAAATTCTGTGCGTTACGGGGGGCATCGCAAAGTAGGCTCAATTAAAGATGCCGTGGTGATGTTAGGTTTTAACTCGCTTAGAACAATGGTTTTATCGGTTGGTTTTACTTCAGCGTTAGACGGTCCGGCAGCTTTTGATATTAGAGAGTTCTGGTTAAAGTCGTTTAAAATGGCGAATCGGTGTAAATGGCTAGCCAAAACCCTGAAAATTGATGCCGAAGTGGCCTTTACCTGCGGTTTATTGCACGCCATTGGTGAATATCTTATTCATGTGGTAAAGCCAGCAGAAGCTGTTGTTATCGATGAAAGGGTGAACACCGGTGAAAGCCGCTCGCGCTTAGAGCAACAATTATTAGGTTTTGATTACACGCAAGCTGGTGCAGAACTTACTGATTTTTGGCATTTCCCACAACAAATAGTACAAGCTATTCGTTGGCAGGAAAATCCTACAGGCAGCCCAGAGCTATCAAGCTATGCCGCTTGCGTACATATTGCTCATTATATGGTTGAAAACGAGGCTAAAATTGCAGACGGCAATTTAGACGACTTCCCTGCCAAACTCGTCCATTCAATGCACCTAACCTTGTCAGATGTCTTTGCTAAATTTGAAAATGTACCTGAACTGGATGAGGGTATCGAAGAGTTCCTGAACTAACAGCCCGTGACATTATGATTGTAATAGCCCTGTTGTCAGGGCTATTACACCAACGATGAATTGCTGAGTTGTTATAATAAAACCTTAATCGCTGCACTTAAGCCAACTAGCGTCAATCCATACATACGCTTAGCCATTAATTGCTCAATAATGCCTATCGAATAATAATGCTGCCACCACGGCAGCGGTTGCGGATTTAACCACACCGCTTTAGGATATTGTGCTAACAAGCGTTGCAACCAAACTTTACCCGGTAGTTCATTGTAATGCTCTACACTGCCGCCCGGATATTCTATCTCGTATGGTCCCATCGTCGCATCACCAACAAATATCAGTTTATAATCAGCGCCATAGGTATGAATAATATCATCAACTTTTATTTGTTCGGTGTAGCGGCGCTTATTGTCTCGCCATACACCTTCATAGACGCAGTTATGGAAATAGAAAAATTCTAAGTGTTTAAATTCCGTTTTTACGGCAGCAAACAGCTTTTGGCATTGTTCGATATGATCGTCCATCGAACCGCCAACATCGAAAAATACCAGCAGTTTTATTGCGTTATGGCGCTCACGCATAAAGCGCAAATCCAGCCAACCAGCTTGCTCTGACGTTGCCTGAATAGTGCCATACAAATCCAGCTCGGTTTCTGCGCCACTGCGGGCAAATTTACGCAGCTGTTTTAGTGCCAATTTAATACTGCGGTTATTGAGTTCGGTGTCAGTATCTAAGTCTTTAAACTCACGTTTATCCCATACTTTTACCGCACGACGTGCACCGCTGCCCTGCTGCCCTATCCTTACGCCTTCAGGATTATAACCATAGGCGCCAAACGGCGAGGTGCCGCCAGTACCCACCCATTTATTACCGCCACTGTGTTTTTTTTGCTGCTCGGCTAAACGTTCGCGCAGCGTTTCTAATAGTTTGTCCAATCCGCCCAGTGCCTGTAACTTGGCTTTGTCTTCTTCTGTTAACTTGCGCAGCACATCGGGGATAAGCCATTCAGGCGGAATGGTTGCAGCCAGGTCTACTTGAGCTACACCTTGAAAATATTCCGCAAAGGCCCGGTCAAACTTGTCGTATTGCGTTTCGTCTTTTACCAAACACAAACGGGACAGCTGATAAAAGGCATCGGTATCAGCAAAAATAACCTGCTGTTTTAGTGCATTGAGTAAATCCAGCAATTCAGTGAAGCTGGTTTTTAAGCCGTATTTGCGCAAGGTAAAAAAGAAATCGATAAGCATAAGACTAGGTCACTTAAACATAACAAAATGAAAACGAGAGCGGCGTACGCTTCGGCTCACAACACTTGCTCCGGCTCGACACAGCAACTCGCTCGGGCTCACGCTCTCACTCAAACACTCTGTGTCGACCGGTTCAAGGTTCTGATCCTTCGCAAACAATCTAACGTCGACGGTAATTATCACTCGTTACCTGCCCTGTCGCTTTGCCAAAAACGCCAGTTTTTCTACCAATGCTACATCTTGTTCATTTTTCAGCAGTGCACCAAACATTGGCATTAAGCCGCCCTTCTGCTGTTTATCAGTAAGCACGTCAGCGGGGATATCTTCGGCCAGCAATAACTTTAACCAGTCCAGTAGTTCAGACGTAGAAGGCTTTTTCTTTATGCCTGGCAGTTCACGCAGCTCAAAAAATACTTCCAACGCCGTACTTAGCAACTGTTGTTGTATCTGCGGGTAATGCACCGCAACAATAGCGCGTAAAGTCTCAGCATCGGGAAAACGAATATAGTGAAAAAAACAGCGGCGTAAAAACGCATCCGGCAGCTCTTTTTCATTGTTCGAGGTAATAATCACAATCGGCCGGTCAACCGCGCTTATTTGCTCACCCGTTTCGTGCACGTAAAATGCCATCCGATCCAGCTCGTGCAGTAAATCATTAGGAAACTCGATATCGGCTTTATCAATCTCATCTATCAACAACACCGGCCGCTTAGCCGCCGTAAAGGCCTGCCAAAGCTTACCAGGGCGGATATAATTATTAATATCGTGCACTTTATCGCTGCCAAGCTGGCTGTCTCGCAAGCGTGACACCGCATCATACTCGTACAGGCCATGCTGTGCTTTGGTGGTAGACTTAACATGCCATTGAATAAGTTCGGTGCCTAAACTTGCTGCCAGCTCTTCTGCCAGCCGGGTTTTTCCGGTGCCAGGCTCGCCTTTTATTAACAGTGGTTTTTCCAATGTCACAGCGGCATTTACCGCCAGAGCTAATTCGTCTGACACGATATAGTTATCGGTACTTACAAAGGCCATTGTTACCCTCTATGCTTGTGGTGAAACGTAATATCTTATAGCCAAAAGCTACTGTTATTTTTGCCACGCTGGCGTATTCTTATAACCAATTTATCGTAAACGGAGTTTTTTTATGGCAAACGTCTATGCAGACAACACATTGTCTATCGGTCGCACCCCTCTGGTCAAATTAAACCGGACCATCGAAGGTGGCGCAAATGTATATGCAAAAATTGAAGCGCGTAACCCAAGCTTTAGTGTTAAGTGTCGTTTGGGTGCCGCATTAATCTGGGATGCTGAGAAAAAAGGTACCCTAACTGCCGATAAAGAAATTGTTGAGCCGACCTCGGGTAACACCGGTATCGCTTTAGCATTTGTTGCTGCCAGCCGTGGCTATAAATTAACGCTGACTATGCCTGCAACGATGAGCTTAGAACGTCGTAAGCTGTTAAAAGCTTTGGGGGCTAATTTAGTTCTCACCGAGGGTCCTAAAGGCATGAAAGGCGCCATTGAAAAAGCTAAAGAAATTCAGGCGTCAAACCCGGATAAATATTTACTATTGGGCCAATTTGAAAATCCAGCCAACCCACAAATTCACTTTGATACTACTGGCCCAGAAATTTTCAATGATCTGGATGGCAAAGTAGATATCTTTATCGCCGGCGTAGGCACAGGTGGTACCATCACTGGCGTTAGCCGCTACCTTAAACACGAAAAGCAACTGCCACTGTTAAGTGTAGCTGTTGAGCCGGCTGAATCACCGGTGATTACGCAAGCCAAAGCCGGTGAAGAATTAAAACCAGGCCCACACAAGATTCAGGGTATTGGCGCTGGGTTTATCCCGGGTAATCTTGATTTAAGCCTGATAGACAGCGTTGAACAAGTTAGCAGCGACGACGCCATTGCCGGTGCGCATCGATTAATGCGTGAAGAAGGTATTCTGGCCGGTATATCATCTGGTGCAGCACTGGTCGCAGCACAACGTTTGGCGGCAAAACCAGAAAACGCCGGTAAAAATATTGTAGTTATTCTGGCAAGTGCTGCCGAGCGCTATTTAACCAGCCCATTGTTTGCAGACATCTTTACTGAACAAGAATTACAAGCTTAATCAAAATATTAGGTATATCCCAGGGCTGAAATCTCAGCCCTTTTCTTTACAGCCTTTTAAAAAAAAGCCACACTAGGCACTGACTGTGTAAGCGGATACCGCCTTTATGACACGCGTTTGGTTTCTACCTCTATTAATGCTGCTGCTAGCATGCCGCGAAGAACAACCTAGCGTTAACGCGCAGTGGGGCTCTCCCGAATATATTGCTACAGAGTTTTTTCATGCACTGTATATTGAGAATAATCTGGAGAAAGCGAAACGACTCAGTACGCCAAAATATGCCGATTTAATGGAATCCTACGGCTCTGTTCGCCAGGTGGAGCGCACACTGATCAATTTATCATTCGACAGCGTCGAAATTAGGGTGAATCGTAGCGGCGGCAATTTACGCGAACAGTATGAAGATCAAGCCGACATTGAATTGTTGTTAACAGGCCAGCATAACGGCAAAAAAGTTGACGAAATGCGGGTTGTAGAGATGATCCAACAAAATGGCAACTGGGTTGTTCAGTCAGTTAAAATAGATAAATTCAGCAGTAGCGCACGCTAACACTTAATGCTAGCGTTTAGTGAAAAATGCGGCAATGCGCTGCTGGCACTCGTCACCATTGAGAAGACGCTGAAAATGTTGTAATTCTGCAGCGATCGTCTCCAGAGTAACCTGCTGGAAACCTCTTTTCATCAAGGCCTTGCTGGTTTGTACAGCGTCAGCAGGCAGTGATGCCAGCTTAAGTGCTTTTTGTCTAGCCAACTCAGTTAAGTTGTCAGCAGAAACAACCTCATTCACAAAGCCCATCTGCTGGGCTTCATTGGCAGTAAATGCTTCCCCCAATAAGAGATACTGCGCAGCATGCTGATACCCCACCAACTTGGGCAGTAACAAACTTGACCCCGCTTCAGGGCACAAGCCTAATTGCGTGAAGGGCAACTGGAAACGTGCATTATCACTGGCATACACCAAGTCGCAATGCAATAACGCTGTGGTGCCAATACCAATAGCCAGGCCACTGACGGCGGCAATTAACGGCTTGGGGAACTTAGCTAACTGATACAAAAACTGCACAGTAGGATGCGCTGCGTTTAATTCACCTGCGCCTAAGAAATCCAGTAAATCATTTCCCGCGCTAAAACAGCTTTCAGTCCCCTGTAATAAGACAACGTTAATGGCCGCATCATTTGTTGCTTGTTGCAGTGCCTCTGTCAGTTCACGGTACATTTGCTGACTTAGGGCATTTTTTTTCTCTGCCCGGTTAAGACGAATGTGTAATACGCCCTGGTCCTGTTGCTGTAAAATATGACTCATTGTTCTTCCTGCTATTTGCCAGCAACACTGCCTTCGCGGCGCGGATCTGCTGCGCCTTCCAGGCCGTTAGGTGTAATCATTATGGCATGTAGCCCGCTGTTTAAATCCTGAATCTGTACCTTGTATCCCATATCCTCCAGCACGGCTTGCTGCTGAGTCAGTGCACTACCTTTTTCAAGCGCAAGATAGTCGTTACGGTGGGTAATACGCGGCAAGTTAAGCGCTTGCTGTATGTCTAACTTCCAATCCAATACTGCGACAATGCTTTGAGCAACGTAATTGATAATTCGGCTACCACCAGGTGAACCAATGAGTAATATCAGCTTATTGTTCTGATCAAATACCATCATTGGTGCCATGGATGAGCGCGGTCGTTTACCGCCCTCTACCCTATTGGCAACGAGTTGGCCATCTTTTATCGGGCTTAAACTAAAGTCGGTTAACTGATTGTTGAGTAAAAAGCCCCCTACCATTAAGCCTGAACCAAATACGTTTTCAATGCTGGTGGTCATGCTGACAGCATTACCTTGGCTGTCGACAATGGAGAAATGGCTGGTATTAGGTAGCTCTGGCGAACTGGCTGATAGTAGCGCTTGTGCGCCTTCAGGCACACCGGCTTGTGCCAGCTGCCCAGCTTTAGCTAAGTCGATTAATGCGGCTCTTTTGGCAAGATAATCCGGTGCAAGCATACCGCTGATGGGCACATTAGAAAATGCCGGATCAGCCAGGTAACGTTCTCGGTCGGCAAAGGCTAGCTTGGCGGCTTGTGCCAACAGATGTGTTGCTTTGACACTGACTGGCTGTAGTGCTGTTAAATCGTACTGCTGCAAAATACCCAAAATTTGTAGTACGGCAACACCGCCAGAACTTGGCGGCGCCATACCACACACTTTATACAGCCGATATGGCATGCAGATAGCTTCACGTTCAATTGCCTGGTAATCGGCAAGATCTGCAACGCTTAGTGTGCCCGGATTAATAGGCGCTGTTTGCACCCGTTCGCTTATCGCCTTGGCTAACTCACCGTGATAAAACGCCTTCGGCCCTTCATTTGCGATGGCTTTTAATGTTGCAGCATAAGCTGGATTTTTAACTATTTCGCCTTGCTGTAAAGGCTTGCCATTGGGGTAAAAGTATTGCTTAGAATCAAAAAATACTGACACGCCTTTATTCCAGCCCTGAGTCAATTGGCTGGACGTGCGGCTTGATATAGCAAAACCTTGCTCCGCAGCGGTAATGGTATCGACAAATAACTCTGCCCAAGGCAATTTACCGTGTTGTTGATGGGCAGCATAAAGCAATGCTACAACGCCTGGCACCCCCACTGATTTACCACCGACATAAGCCTCTCGCCAATCCATTGTTTTGCGGTTATCGGTAAACAGCAGTGGCGTGGCTGATGCTGGCGCAGCTTCGCGCCCATCAAAGGTGGTTAATTTCTGTTTGTCTGCCTGCCAATGCAGCATAAAAGCACCACCGCCAATGCCTGAGCTCTGTGGCTCTACCAGTCCCAGCATAAGCTGGGTAGCAATTGCGGCATCAACGGCACTGCCACCTTTGGCTAATATCGCCCGGCCCGCTTCAGTGGCAAGAGGATGCGCGGCGGCCACCATATACTGTTTGCCTTTAACTAACTGCTGATGATAAATCCCAGTTGCAGCTTCTGGCTCACGGGTTTCTTGTTGTACCGCAGCGGAATATGCCAACAGTGGGCTTGATAAACATGCCCAAAATAGCAGTGTTCGGTGGTGAATTAAGTTTGCAAACATAAAAGAGCATCGTATGATCAGTATTTAACTACACCCTAACCACTTCGCTGCACAAGATCAATATTGACAACCGCCACTGGACTGGCCTGTTTGCACCTTTGCCGCATAACAACCGGTTCCAAATATATTTTGCTTGACCATATCACGCAGATAGTTTTGCATAGGCACACTTAATCCTGTGCTGAAGCTGTGTCGTTACCCGTGCAAATACCGTTGATGAAACCCGTTGTACCCTATTTTTTGCTAGCCGCTACAATGCTGTTGCTTGCTTTATTACCAGGATCTTGGCAAGCCACACTGTATTTTGACCATCTTGGTATTGATAAAGGCCAATATTGGCGCTTAATAACCGGCCATTTGTTACACAGCAACTACTGGCATTTATTAATGAATAGTGCCGGGTTAGCAATGGTTATGCTGTTGCATGGTAGATATTTCAGCTACGGACAGCTTGCACTGCAATGGCTGCTATGTGGCTTAGCAATTAGTGCTGGCTTGTATTTTTTCTCTATCGATATTCAGATTTATGTCGGCTTGTCAGGCCTGCTGCATAGCATGCTAATACTAGGTGCGATAAAAGATATTCAGCTTAACATGACCACCGGCTGGCTGCTGCTTCTTGGCATTATTGGTAAAGTAAGTTGGGAGCAATGGCAAGGCCCTGATGCCGAGCTGGCACAGCTGATTAACGCCAATGTCGCTATAGATGCGCATCTTTATGGTGTTATCAGTGGCCTGCTCTTTTGTCTTGCCCGTTGGTGTGTTTGCCGGGTTAAAACGGCGCAGGCTCGCTAAACGCTAACACTTCGCCATTCAGCGGATGGTTAAAACGTATATATTGCGCGTGCAGCATTAAACGCGAGCTTTTAGCGGCAATGTCTGCTGTAGCATACAAGGTATCGCCGAGTATGGCATGACCCAGCGCGAGCATATGCAATCTTAATTGATGTGAGCGACCCGTTATAGGTTCCAACTGCACCCGACTTTGGTGTGTTGCACTGTCATAGCTAAGCAGCTGATAGCGGGTTACCGCAGGTTTGCCGGTTGCATGGCAAATTTTATACAGTGGCCGATTGGCTTCATCTGCGGCAATGGGTAATTCAATAGTCCCTCTGGCCTTTGCAACTTTGCCTGCAACAATAGCGATATAGTGTTTTTGCACTGTTCTGGCTTGAAATTGTTTGCTGATGTCAGACAGCACACGTTTGGTCAATGGCAATATGACTAAACCTGAAGTGTCGTAGTCTAAGCGATGCACTACCTCAGCGTTATAAAACTCGCGCTGCACCCGGCGAATCAGACAATCCTGGTTTTGCGGATGTCTTCCTGGAACCGTCAGCAAATGAGCGGGTTTGTTCACTACCAGCAAAACATCATCTTCATAAGCAATATGATACGGCTCGGTTGTTGCTGGCAATATGGTTAAATCTTCAGGGCTATCATTCACGGTGCTATCATTCACGGGGCTATCATTCTCATGGCTGGCGCTCATAAGCTTCTCCATTCTTTAAACGGCGGCCATTATGCCGTAAAACCATTTGTCTGCCGATTAAATTCGGCTAAGCTACCCACTTTATCGCCTTAATGGTCTAAGCATGACTGACGTTTTTGTTTACCAGCCCCCTACCGAACCATGGCTTGACGTGATCTATCAGGATAAAGATTTGATCGTGCTAAATAAGCCAAGTGGCTTATTAACGAATCCCGGCCGCGGTGCACATCTGGCCGACTGTTTACTCAGTCGTGTACAACAGCAATATCCTCTAGCGCAATTGGTGCATCGCTTGGACATGGCGACATCTGGCGTTGTGGTTATGGCGCTTAGGCGCAAAGCAGAAGCGGCGCTAAAACAGCAATTTGCCGAGCGTCGTGTCAGTAAACGCTATTTGGCTGTGGTATGGGGCACACTGGCGCAAGCCGAAGGCACAATAGATATGCCATTAATTGCGGATACGGCCAATGCACCAAAGCAAAAAATCTGCCTAAGCAGTGGTAAACCGGCTATTACTCACTACAGAGTACTTCAACAGTTAACAGACCGTGCGCTGGTTGAACTTAAGCCCATTACAGGGCGTTCGCATCAGTTGCGTATGCATATGTTGCACCTTGGCCACCCTATTTTGGGCGATGCATTTTATGCCCACCTTGACGCACTGCACGCTGCGCCACGTTTGCAGCTTCACGCTGCCAGCTTACAGCTACACCAACCATACAGCGGTGAATGGCTGCGGTTTGACGCGGATAACGATTTTGTTACTGCTGATGGCAAGCTAATTATCTGACTTAATTAAACAATAATCCTTGTTGGAAAATAGTAAACGTCTAGCTATAGTGCTATTACTGCGCGCAATTGACCGGCTTGCAGATAACAACAATAAAATAGGAGCGTCACAATGAGCATGCTACATGAATTTAAAGCGTTTGCCATGCGCGGTAATGTCGTGGATATGGCGGTGGGGATTATTATCGGAGCGGCATTTGGCAAAATTGTATCGTCGTTTGTCAGCGACGTTATTATGCCGCCTATTGGCGTGCTGCTGGGCGGTGTTAATTTTCGCGATCTGGCCGTTGTTATCCAACAAGCCACTGAAAGCCAGGCCGAAGTGCTAATTAAGTACGGCATGTTTGTGCAAACAATAATCGACTTTATCATTATTGCATTTGCCGTATTTGTTGGCGTAAAAGCAATGAATTCGATGAAAAAGAAAGAGGAAGCGAAACCTGAACCGACACCTGAAGCCACACCAGCTGATGTTCTTTTGCTGACTGAAATCCGCGATTTACTGAAAAAACAAGCTTAGCATTCCAGCTAACGCAGTTAAATAAAAACGTCTCCCTAAGGAGACGTTTTTATTGCTGCGGGTAAACATAGTTGGGCAGAGAGTTATCGTTACCTTACAAGTGTTGTTCAAACAATTTGTAAATACGACGGTACTCATCCAGCCAGCTACTCGGTTGACGGAAACCATGCGGTTCAACCGGATAAATAGCCGTTTCAAAGTTTATATTTTCTTGTTCAATTAAACGCTGTACTAAACGCACAACATCTTGAAAGAACACGTTGTCATCTACCATCGGCGCATTAATCAGCAAAGGTTTTGTTAATCCCTGCGTGAAATAAATAGGTGAACTGCGCTGATAAGCAATGGGATCAATCGCCGGTGTATTAAGAATATTCGACGTGTAAGCATGGTTATAATATGCCCAGTCACTTACCGGACGCAGCGCCGCACCTGCCTGGAATAAATCAGGTTGGGTAAACAGCGCCATAAAGGTCATAAAGCCACCATAAGAACCGCCATAAGTTCCTATACGTTGACGATCAACATTAGCATTATTAACCATCCAGTTTACGCCGTCGGCTAAATCTTCAATTTCAGGTGTGCCCATCCTTCGGTATATAGCGGTACGCCAATCCCGGCCGTAGCCAGCTGATGCGCGATAATCCATATCCATCACCACATAGCCTTGTTGAGCCAGCAAGTTGTGAAATAAAAATTCGCGGAAATAGCCAGACCAGCCAAAATCACTATTTTGCAAGTAACCAGCACCGTGATTAAATACTACCGCGCGCCGTTTATCACCCGCTTGATAATTGTCTGGCAAATAAACCTTGGCAAAAACAGGTTGCTTACCATGGCTTGAGGGTACTGCCACTATCTGTGGCGCACGCAGAGGTAACTGCTTAAACTCAGCAGAGATGGTGTCGGTTAGCCTTTTAACTTCAGCACCGGGCTTGGCATCAGCTACATATAGCTCGGTAGGCAGCAAGTTAGGTGAAAACTGCAGCAACAGCTTTTGTTCGTCTGGCGACAACGTAAAACTTGTACTGCCGCCTAACTGAGTTAACTGCTCTGTTTTACCTGTGGCTAATACCACACGGTACACCTCGTAATTCCCAGGGTGCGCCATGTTAGCGCGAAAATAAATGTAATCATCTTGGCTGCTCAACATAGGCTCACTGACTTCAAAAGTGCCACTGGTGAGTTTTTTGGCTTTGCCTTTCAAAGGTTTAACATACAAGTGTGAGTAACCGGTTTCTTCCGATAAATAATACAGACTGTCGCTATTGTTTAACCAACCAAAATCATTGAAAGCGTAATTTACCCATGCCGTATCATGTAGACGATGTTGCGGCACCAGGGTTTTATTTTTTAAATCAACGGTAGCAATCCAACGATCTTTGTTGTCCTGCGCTTGCAGCATTAGTGCAACCTGCTGACCTGACGCATGCCAGCGTATCGGGCCCTGACGCCAATACCAATCATTCATCAGACCAATGTTGCGGATGATTTTTTCGCTTTTGTATTTCTCACCCCGGGCTTTAGCATTTTCTGCTTTAACCTCGGCTAGTACATCTTCGTTATAGCCTGGCAAACTGGTATAGCTAAGTTTAGTGCTACTGCCATCAAGCAGGTTTAACAAAACAATACGCTGAGGCTCCGGAGTAACATCATTAACCCTGGCCCTTACCTTTTCCGCTGCAATATCCCCATTTGCGGTAATGTAGTTTGGCATAATGTCTTTGTCATTGCGTTTGCCTTCTTTACGCACCGACACCAGCATATAATCAGCCAGAGGTGACAAACTGGCAGCTACTACCTGCAACCCTTTGCCCAGATAAAATGCGTCGGGTGCAATACTGTCATTTTGCTGCTGCAACTGTGCTTGAGCGCTAAAACGCTGTTGTGCATTGCTTTGTTGCAGTGCGACAAATTCGATAAGCTTGTGCTGCTCCTGCGCCAGGTAACCTGCCGGTTTAGCGGGTGCTTTAGGCTTATCTTCAGTTTTCAAGCTGACCAGCTCACTACGCTTACCTGAGGCTAAATCCTCAGCGTACCAGGTCCAGCCCTCGCGATAAGATAAGCGGCCATCGGCTAAAAAAGACGGTTCAAATTGTGCTTCGTTGTCTCGTGTTACCTGAGTTAGCTCTGCAGTCAATGCGTTTCGAACAAAAATATCGCCTTCAAACACATAGGCTTGCAAAGTGCGATCGGCGTTAAATACCCGCTCACTGCTGCCTAGTTGATGTAATTGTGACAGCGCAACCTCAGAGCCGTTGTCTGTAGCAGAAAGTGGTCGGGCAAACCAGTCTCGCTGCTGATAACCTGCCTGCTTTCGCTGGTAGTACACCTTTTGACTGTCGAAGCTCCAATGTGCATTTTCCGGTTGGCGGCCAAGCCAATCTGGATCTGACATAATTTGCTCTAAGCTGAGCGATATTTCGCTATTGCCAGCGTATACCGTGGGCACACTAACGGTTGTTGTCTGATAAGTTTGTACTTCAGTTTTTTTTGCCTGCAACGGCACAGAAAGTGTCAGGCTGCATAGTGCTATAGCCAACACAGAAAAACGAATATGGGTCATATCAAAATTCTTATAATGAGAAAACACGCCTTGTTATACAAAGCCTGTGCCTGCAACGCAACTGTCGCGACAGCAGATGCGGCTGACGGCGTAACTAACAAGATTAACAGACATAAAAAAACCGGCCTGTAACGGCCGGTTAAAACAGAGTGAATACGAGGTATTCGAACAGCTGTAGAGAAGTTAAGCCACGAGTTTAGCGCTAATTTCTGTTAAACGCGCCTTAGCTGCGTTAAGTGCCGTTTGTTGTGCGTCAGTTCCCATATTTAATCCCTCGGCATAAACAAAATGTATGTCTTTCAAACCGACAAAATTAAAAAATGTTTGTAAAAACGGCGTCTGGCTATCCATTGAGGTGCCCTGATAAATACCACCACGGGTAGCAAAAATAACAACCGATTTATCCTCAAGCAACCCCACTGGGCCTTGCTCAGTGTATTTAAACGTAATGCCCGCACGTGCAACACGGTCTAATAAGGCTTTTAACTGTGACGGAATACCAAAGTTGTACATGGGAACACCAAGTACTAAAACGTCCGCCGCTTTTACACGTGCCACGATATCGTCAGACACCGCTGCTAAACGTTGCTGCTCATTATTACGTTGTTCAACGGGCGTCATCCAGGCAGCCATTTCGGCCATATCAAGATGGGGTACCGGTGTTGCATTTAAGTCTAACGTATCCAGCGCGACACTTTGTTGCGGTAATTTTGCAATAAATTGCTGCGCTAATTGGACAGAGTGACCTTTATCGCCACTAATTGAACTACTGATAAAAAGAATTTTTTTCATGTTGGTCTCCTACTGTTAATACAAACATCATAAAGCTATTTTTTAGAAAAAAAATACCATTAATACACATAAACCATTCGATTTATTGGCAGATTAAAAAACTAATCCACAATCAGAGTTATTGCGTAAATGTCATAACAACAATATTGCCAGCAGGCCAACCGCCTAATCAGGAACCTGAAACATGTTGAAGTTAGCTACAGCATCAAGGCATGATAGAGGTCATTATTCTTTAGCGGATACCTCAGAGCCTATGACAGGCACAACTACAACGGCCCAGCCGTGGGATGAAGCGCTTACTTTTGTTGCACTTAAACGCGACCAGCAAGCTTATGCCGACCTTTTTAATTATTTCGCGCCAAGGCTAAGAGCTTTTGGTATGAAGATGTTTGGCAATGAACAACAGGCTTTGGAAATGGTGCAAGACACCATGTTGAATGTGTGGAAAAAAGCGGCTTTGTTTGATGCGTCCAGAGGTTGTGCCTCTACGTGGATTTTTACCATCGCCCGTAATGTTCGCTTTGACATGTTACGAAAAAAGCAAAGTCGTAAAGATGATATAAGCGCTGACGATTTGTGGTTAAACGGCGAATACCCTGAGCCAGCAGCAGATGATGCAGCAGCACAGTGGGACAACCAGTTGTTAACGGAAAAGTTAGCTCCCCACTTTAATCAGTTGCCACCGGCACAACGAGAAGTGATGGAAAAAGTGTATTTGCAGGAAAAAACGCACCAAGAAGTCGCTGACGAATTGGCAATACCCTTAGGCACAGTTAAATCACGGATCCGCTTAGCGCTGGATAGATTAAGAGAGGCATTAGATGGCGCACGCAATTAAGTTTCATCCTGGTATGTCGTTATTGGAGCAGTTTGCAGAAGGCTGTTTAAGTGCTGATGTAGCGCTGGCGGTTGCTGCCCACATTGACTTGTGCCCGCATTGCCAGCAACTTCACAACGACGTTACTGCAGACTTAGCAAGCCAGGTTCTGTTGCAACCGGTGAAAGCCGATAATACCGATTGGAACTCGATGTTAAGCAATATCGTAGCTAATACGGATATGTCGCAACAAGACAAACCGCAAGCTGAACGTCCGCAACAGCTGATTGAAGTATCACAACGTCAGTTTGAGCTTCCCCGTGCGCTGCGCCGGTTAGGTGCAAACCACGGTAAGTGGTTGCATTTAGGGGGTATTGCCACAGCGAAACTGCCTACGGGTAATGATCACCATGTGTCATTACTTTACATCAGTAAAGACACAGAAGTGCCGCAGCACACTCATTTGGGTTTGGAAATGACGCTGGTACTGGCAGGCAAAATTGTTGACGAAAATGGTGAGTACCACGCTGGCGACTTATTAATTAACTCGCCCGATGACACCCATACACCACGAACTATGGCTGATGAAGATTGCCTGTGTTTATCCGTACTAAGCGCACCTTTACATTTTAAAAAGGGCCTGACACGGCTATTGAATCCATTGCAGCAATTTTTCTACTAGTCTTTACGTTAATATCGTCTTTTTGATATTAGTAACATTGTCAATCGTGATATTGAAGCGCCGGCAGTACCGGCGCTTTTTTAACGAAGTAATGCGGTTCCACCCTTTAAGTTAAACACTTGGCTAAACCCTAAGCGTCCCAGCACTTTACACGCCACCAAACTTCGATTGCCTGAGCGACATACCAGTAACAGCGGCTGTTCTGGTTGCACCACGTTGTTAATAAGTGCATCAGCCAGTTTCGACAACGGAATTTCCAATACCGGATAAGGCTTAGGTAAATATTGTGACAGCGCACCAGCACTTTGTTCATGTGGCTCCCGCACATCGACAACTTGCAGTTGCGGCCACTTCAGCATAAAGGTTTCTAGCTGTTCAACCGCAATAACATCCGTTGCGTCCGATGGGCTTACCTCGACCAAGCCACACAAATGCTGAGTTTGCTGCTGTAACGTAACAGCGTGTTGTTGCAACTGTTGTTGCCAGCTATCAATATGATGATGTTCAATTAATCCTGTTAACAAGGGCTGCTCTTTCTGCGCCAATGCTAGCGTAGTAAAAAACCGCTGTGCGTAATCATGGCTGGACAATATTAACGTCGCATCATCAATGTGACTTGCTAATAAACGAATACTTTCGGTCAATGCAGATATGTCGCCGCCGGGTAAGTCAGTTCGCCCCACTCCACCGGGCAACATCAGATCGCCAACAAACACAGCGCAGAGCTCTTGTTGCCGGTGTAATAGAATGCTAACCGCTTCCGGCGTATGCCCTGGCGTTGCAATTTTAGTTAATTGATAGTCGCCACACGCAATGGTTTTTTGCTGTTCTGGCCAGCCCAACACATCACACGCTGCTGTGCTATATGCATTGCCTAGTAAGGCGAGAATTTCCTTACGGGCAGACAGATGATCATGGTGTAAATGGGTATCCAGCACGGCTTTAACCTGCAAACCCAAGCCCTGAATAATATTCGCTATGCGCCCGGCTAACGCTAGAACCGGGTCAATGACGACGGCATCACGGCTATTGGGGCAAATTAATACATAGCTGCATAAGGCTTCATGCTTTAACTGCAACAACCCTGTAGCATGCAACTCCAGCGTAGGAGTGGCATCGGTTAACACCAGACAATGCTGAGATACCACCTGCGCCAGCGCGGTTATTGCAGTACAAGCTTGTTCGCACTCGACAATGGTCATTGCCGGGCCAAATGACAGCCGAATGGCACCTTGCGAGCGCCAACTCTCAAGTCCCATGGCATCAAGCACAAAACTACTGGGCACTTTTGAACTACAAGCCGACCCTGAACTGACACGAATACCGGCCGCATCAAACAAATCCATAATGTCTTTGCTGTAAAAGCCCGGTACAGAAAAATTAATCGTCGTCGGCACAATATAGGGGGCGTCACTATTTAATACCATCGCAGGAAATACCTGCTTTAAAGCACAAATTAACTGCTGTCGGTATTGCCATAATACCGCTGACGATTGAAATACGGATCCCTGCGGTTTTGCCAGCTCAGTGAAAATAGCGTGTAATGCGGCAATACCAGGTAAGTTTTCGGTGCCAGACCGTAAGCCACTTTCCTGACCACCACCGGCAATAAATGGCTGATAAGGTGCATTTTTTCGCACATATAAAAAACCGATCCCTTTAGGGGCATACAACTTGTGCCCACTAAAAGGAGCATAATCGATACTGGTTTGGGCAATATTCAGTGACATTTTCCCCAGTGCCTGTACACAATCTACCATCCAGTATACTTCTGGGTTACAACTGCGGATTAACTGCTCAAGCGTGGCTAAATCCTGCTTGACGCCGGTTTCATTATTCGCTGCCATGGTGCAAATCATTGCCGTTTTTGGCAAGTGATCACGCATAAACTGTGTGTCGAGCAAGCCATGCTGGTTAACCGGTATCGCTATAACAGTTGCGTTAAGTTGCAGTACTTTATTCCAGTGCTTCAAACTTTCCGGCACCGCTTTGTGCTCGGTAGCACCGTATAGTAGCAAAGTGTCGGCGCCCGTCAGACCTTGTTCACGGGCTGCAAGCAGGGCCGAGACAATAGAAGTTTGGATACCTTCTGTTGCACCTGAGGTAAATACAATATCACCGGTACGCGCACCTATTAGCTGGCGCGCCAGTGCACGCGTGGTTTCCAGCTCAGCTTTCGCTTTAATGCCGGTGGCATGGCTGCTACTCGGGTTACCAAAGCCTCGCTGCATAATGTGCATCGCGGCCTCAGCAGCAGCAGGAAGTACCGGCGTAGTGGCATTATTATCGAGGTAAATTTCACGATGCAACTGACTAAACATGCTAAGGCCCCCAGCGTTATAACCAAAAAGAATATGTTATTCCGCGCAATAATAACTGGCATAAACCCATAGCTCAAGCTTAGTGTTTGTTGCAGAAACAACAAACCGCCCGTAGGCGGTTTATTTATAAATGTTTATTCAACTAAATCTTTGGGGATCTGCGGTCGTAACTCTGACCACACCATGCCACTTTCTTTACCGTATTTACGAACTGCAAATACCACTTCATCGAATTTACCATTTTCAGCGTACAGCTTTATTTGATGATAATACTTACGCGCCAGCTCTCGGGCTTTAGGGTGCGAAAAGTAAAAACGGGCAATTTTGTTATACAAACCGCGGAAACCATTTAAAATAAGGACATAAATGCGGTTGGCTGAATGCAGTGCCAGCTCATGGTTTAAATTGTAGTCAAACTCTGCAAAGGCTTCGGCAGTGTCTTCCAGCGCTTCTGCACCGGCGAATATTTCTACCACCTGCTGTGCATGGTTTTTAATTGCACCACGAATATAAATAGCACTAATATTGGTACGGGCAGAAAGCAGCTCGTCCACTAGCTCTGGCATACGCTCTTCATCTAGCCGCGCTAAGGTTTCCAAAATATTAAGGCCGGACGTTTCCCAAAAATTATTAACTTTAGTGGGTTTACCGTGTTGAATGGTTAGCCAGCCATCGCGTGCTAAACGTTGTAATACCTCACGCAGCGTAGTGCGCGTAACACCAATAAGCTCAGACAATTCACGCTCTGCAGGCAATATTGAGCCGGGGGCAAACTTTCCGTTCCATATCGAGTCTACGATATACTCTTCTGCAAACCCGGCTGGGCTTTGCGCTTTAATCAGATTGGTCATGCGGATCTATCCGTCTTCTTGGTGAAAAATTTGCACTGATTGTACCAGAGCGCCAACAGTTAACAAGCCACAGCCTTAAATTAGGCTAATGCAACAGCCAGATTGTACATTAAGACTAAATACCGTAGATTATCCGCGGCTAGTAATAAATCCCCGTCAGAAGGATATAACATGCTTCAAACATTAAAATTTTTAACTACTCAGCGTTGGGGCTGGGCGCTTGTTGTGTTGTCCAGCCTTGGCTTACTTGGCACAGCACTGTACTTTCAATACGGTTTGAATCTACAGCCCTGTATTAAATGTATCTATGTCCGCAGTGGCTTTGCCGGTATTTTATTAGCGGGCATTATTGGCTTGCTGGCACCGAAAAACGCACTGTTCCGTATTGTAGCCTTGTTAGGCGTCGGTGCTGCCGCAGTATTTGGTGCGTTACAAGCGCATGAATTACTGAGTATTGAGCAATTGCTGGTTGAAGGTGGCTTTTTTAGCTGTTCATTGTTTGCCGAATTCCCCAGCTGGATGCCGTTAGATCAATGGTTACCGGCTATTTTCGAACCGACCGGCAGTTGTGGTGACACCAGTTGGCAGTTTTTGGGCAAAAGTATGGCGTTTTGGAGTGCGCTAACCCTGTGGTGTTATGCTGCAGTTGCTGCGTTATTGCTTATCGCCCAGGTTGCCAAGCTTAGTTCAAACCCTTATCGGGGCTAGGAGCTTAGGAACGAGAACCGGTTTGCAGGGACGAAACCGGTTCGTGTGTTAACTGTCTAGCGACTTAACTGCGGATAATCAGTGTATCCCTCAGCACCACTACTATAAAACAGCTCTGGCTTAGCGTCGTTCAAAGGCGCATCTGCTCTCAATCGCTGCACCAGATCCGGGTTCGCGATATAAGGTACGCCAAAGGCGATTGCATCGGCAATACCGTCGGCCAGTGCTTTTGTAGCAGAGGCTTTATCAAATTTCTCATTGCTAATATAAACACCGCCAAACTGGCGCTTTAATTTCGGGCCCAGGCTATCTTCGCCCTGT
>Ga0100394_1001283_pt1 | contig 20965 bp, 20 predicted proteins | sample CryGeymeta201518_FD_81549 | JGI IMG/M metagenome (GOLD analysis project Ga0100394, IMG submission 81549) | Groundwater microbial communities from Crystal Geyser aquifers in Utah, USA - Crystal Geyser metaG 2015-18 | ecosystem: Environmental > Aquatic > Deep subsurface > Groundwater | place: USA... | reverse complement strand
GTAAAAGCGGCGGAACGAATAGGCAATGCCGGGGTTCAGTTTGATAAACTTACTGCTGTTGCTATGCGGGTATAAAAAACATTCCGCCTGTTTGGACAAAATTTGTAGCCGCCATAACGGGCCGTCTTTCAGCGTTGCCAGCGTTGCGCGATAAATAGCAGGCCAGTACTGGCTGAGCTTTAACTGGCGAATATTACGAATGTTGTTTTGCTGACACTCATACAACACGCTGATAACTTTGGACTGCTTGCCCGCGTTTTGCTTGAGCAGCGCCGCATCGCCGTTAGAGTCAGCGGCGAAAGGCACGGCATGATGCCAGTACAGCAGGATCAACTTATCCACCAGCTCATCCAATGTAATTACCAGTTCACTATCTGGTTGTTGCAGCGGATGCTCGACGCAGACATCGGCAATAGCGTGCAGCAGAGCAAACTTGTAAGTTGCACTTAAGTCACCTTCAGCCAACATACGCTGAATATAGGAAATAAAGTCCAGTTGCTGCTGCATGGCGGCCATGCTTAGTGCGGGCTCCTGGCCATTAAGGCATTTAGCCAGATGTCTGCAGCGCGATCCGGGCGCTGATCACGGCTTTGCCAGCTTTTAACTAACTTCAGTTCGGGCAGTTGAGAAAGTAAACTGCACAGGCTGGTTTCGTCTAAATCGGTAAAGTGCCGGCCATTGCTAAATCTGTCGGTGCTGCCGTATTTAAACGATGCATACAGCACAGCGCCAGGCTTCATGGCTTGTTGCAAGCGACGTAATACCGCTGGCAACTGCTGTGTAGCAACGTGCAGTAAGCTGGCGCAGCACCAAATCGCATCATATTCAGACTGGGCGTTCAGAGCTTCAAAGCTGCTGGTTGCAACATGTTGTCCCAAACGTTGGCTGGCGATTTTCGCCATTTCATCGCTGGCGTCAAAAGCACTGACGCTAAAACCCTGCTGTTTAAAGTGCCAGGCATCCCGGCCACTGCCGCAACCGGCATCCAGAATGTGGCCGCTGGGTTTAACCATAGGCAGAAACTCAGCATACAGTTCAGCCATATCTACATTAACCGTTGCCTGTACATATTCCGCTGCATGCTGATTGTAATAATCTATTGTTTCAGATGACATTTGTCTGGCCATGATTTCGCTACAAGCAAATTGATACTACCTGTGTTTTTTTCTGTTTCAAAGTAGTAAGTCTTTGTTTTACTGAAGAGGCTGTTTGTGTCGGAAATCTACGTGCGGGATAGGCGGCTGTTGCCTGATAAAATCAGACCTGCAGGTTGTTTTTAAAATGTAAATGGTGTTATATTTTTGGTTTTCAAGGATGAGAGCCTCTTATGAAAACACTGCACGATATTCAACGTACTAACCAAATTCGCCAGCAAGCGCAGCAAAACCAGCAAAAAGAAGCGTTAGCCAAGGCGCTGGCGGCTAATTCACACACACTGTTTGTGATGAATGCAGCTGAGTTTTTTGAGCTGGCACTAAATATTAAACGCCAACAAGGTATGCAACAGGCAGAGATACGCGCTTGGATAAAACAATTATCGCTTCAAAGCCCTGCGTTAGGCCAGTTATGGGAGCGATATAATGAGCAGGTTAAAATGTTCATGTCGGCAATTCCGGTAACTGTAGATGCTGCTGCGCTGGCTGTGTTGGCGAAAGATTTAAGTAAAAGCGGCAATTTACAAACGAAGTACCAGATTAAAACTTACCATGGCCGTAATTATGTGATTGTTAAAGGCTATCCAGCACTGAGACAGCATCTAACTGGCACCCGCTATTTGGCAAGCCATCCTAAAGTGGTGTCTATGGGCATTGGTAAAATGGATGCGCAAAGGCGATTAGAGGCGGTTTTGTGTTGTCATTAGTGTTATCGGTTGGCTTTCATGCGGTTGATCAGCTGCTAAATGATCAGAAAACATGGCATGACTTCGTTGGCGGCGTAGCTGCAGATGTTATTTACGCAGGGGTAGCTACAGCGATAGCTTATTCTGCAGTATCAATCGCAGTTGGTGGTATCGTAACTTTTACTTTGGGGCCGTTGGCACTGGTTGTAATTGTTGGTGTAGGGCTAGCGATAGGATTTGCTGCTTTAGATAAAAAAATCAGGCTTGGAGAGAAACTCGCAGCGTTATTGAAGCAAGAATCAGCCAAACTAGACCGTTCAATGAGCAATGTGAGTCATGCTGCCGACAAGTTTAACAATGAATATTCAAATGACACTATGGACTTTTTACATCGCATCTTTGCAATTCCTAAACTGGCGCTACAGTAATGGCTGTTGATAATTCTGAGCTTTCAGGACTTCAGAAAGGATTGGCGTTCATTTATAGCCTAGTATTGTTGGTGGCTAATCTTTTGATAGCCAATGAAGCTTGGTCAGCGTTGAAGTTGCTCCAACAGACTGAACAACGTTTTTTTTATATGGACATTATGCCATTCGCCTTAGCAGCATTATGGTTGGTGCCTGTCATGCTGATGCTAAGCTATATTCTGTTAACCAGAGCATTGTCGGTACTCCCGCAATTAAATGTGGATAAGCTATTAAAAGCTGCATTGCCATGCTTGCTTTTACTGCTGGTATCTCGCGTGGCTATAGGTTTTTACCTCGGCGATTATTTACCTTCAAAAGGCTTTATATACTGCGACAAGCTTAGCCGTACAGCCGCATTTTCTGGTCAAATATGGGTGAGCAAACAGGCTTACTGTCACGATGAATCTTATCTGGTGAATACAGAAGTACTGGAGTGGTTTGATGAGCAGCAATCCGCCGGCACAATGCCATCTAACGATGAAGTAACTGCACAGATTGAATTATTTATTGCAGAGTATAAGCAGCGGTATCAGTGACGACGGATAACAAACCCGGCACACCAGAGTTTGAAGCCTGGCTGTTGGGACGGGCAAAAGAACGCGCGGAAAAACTGTTTACCACCGAAATACCCGAAGAGCTGGCCGATGTTGGTAGCGGCTTAATTGCCGGCCCGCGCAGTTGGGAAGAAATCATGCCGGAGAAAACCATTGCCGAAGATATCGCTATCGATAAGGCGCATAAACGAAAGCATCTTAAAGTAGCCAAGTAATGCCAAAACAGGTTGAGGATTTCGAACGCAAAAAGGGACTGGCGGTGTTTTTGTCATTGATATTTATTGGCATGTTCACCATAGGTGTGTACGACACATGGCGGCTTTTAACCTTACTCCGCGATATCGACTTAACACCCTTCTATTTTATATTGTCACTGGATGGCGTGCTGCTACTGATTCTCTCGCCGTGCATCCTGATGCTGATGTACATTGTATTGAGGCGGCATTTTGGTAACTTGCCAGAGCGGCATTTTGAATTCTGGGCGATCATGACGCTGGTATTATTGCCGTGTGCGGTAGTGGTGAGGATTGGGCTTGGGTTCTGGGTAACAAACTATGTTGCCGCCAAAGGGTTTACGCCCTGTAGCGAATTAACCAGCACTTCGCGTTCTACTGCGAAGGTATGGGTAAGATACCCGGAGTACTGCCACCCGGAATCTTATCGAGTAAAAAACGAAGTCAGGGACTGGTTTGATGAACAACAAGCCGCTGGGGCAAAGCCTTCGAATGATGAAGTGATAGCGCAGATAGAACTATTAATTGCAGAACATAAGCAGCGGTATCAGTGATGGCTGAGAATGCAGCCAAGCCCGGTAAATTACAGACGTTAAACCACAGGCTGGCATGCGTGGTTCAAGGCACAAGAACCCGCATACCATGCGCGCTGTTGAGAAAGTCTTTATAGCCATTCTTAACTTGTTGTAGCACGTCATAGTGCTTTTCAACCTGAGAAAATTCTGCACAGCCGCTGGTTAAGGCAATAGCGTCTGCTTTGGTAAGGCCGGAGATCACCAGCATTTTATCGTCTTTAATAATACTAAGCTCTGCCACTGTGAATGGAATGCCAAAACTTGCTTTGCGCACAAATGATGACACATATTTAAAGTTGTCTGTGGGCTGAGCGCTGTGTTCCAGCAATAAAACATCAGTGTCTTCGCTTGCAGCGAGATTACGGTAGTACTCTTGCTGCGGCCCTGCGTAAGTGGTAAACATCACAGAAGCGGGTTGCCAGTTTTCTAAATTGCTGGCATCAACGCTATTGCTGTATTCGTGCTCGGCTTTTTGACTAAAACCGGATGGTATAGTCCAATCACAACCCATGTAATTGTGGCTTTGCGCCTGGCAGGCAGCGGTAAATATTAAGGCACTGAAAAACAGAATAGGCTTTACAAAATTCATAGGCTTACTACCTTGAAAAACACCGCCGGCGGCTATTTTTATCTGAAAATGGATGCCCTATTATCACTAGAAAATGCCTGCTAAGTCTTGATCAAAGACTACGCCGGTAAAACCATGCTGCTCGAAGATAGCTTTAAAAGCCTCTGTTACAAACAGGCCATGAGTGCCATACATTGCTGATTTAAAAACGGTTTTGCCTGCTACGGATAATGGCTCAAAAACCAGGGGTTTAACACCACACTCAACGCCATCTTCATAGCGCCGAATGGTTCTCGACGTGTCTTCTGTTGCACATTGTAGTGGCACAAAAATGTGCATCTGCATATCGTCAACCTGCAGGGCTAAAAACTCTCCAGCATTAGCCAGCACACCTTTAAATGCATTATAAGCCTGTGCCGTAAACAATAAGTATGAACCCCAGAAGGAGATATCTGGTACTGGTAAGCCTTGCTGGTATGCCGCAGCCAGCTTACAGCTGGATGGTGTCCATTTTTGCAGTAAACTCTCATTAGTTCTGGGTTGCCGACGCACTAAGGATAAATCTTTATCACCCAGGATGTCAGCGAATTGAAACAAATCCAGCTCTGGCACTTCATAAGCATGTTCGACAGGCTTAAGCCGATATAGGGTCATTGTGTTGTCCATTAGGTTAGTTTCTAGCGCTTTTTCGCCGGCGCCAGGGTTTAGCTTTTTTTGCCGCTTGGCCGGGTTTGTTTTTGCCTAGTGTACTTATGGGCAGTTGTGCTGGTGGTTCAATTTTGGCCACCAACAGCATTATCAACACCACCACTGCGGCTGTAGCAAAGGCATACAGGGTATTGCGGTAATCACGGCCTTGCCGCTGGCTAAAGGGGCCATGCCGGGCCCGAAGTACCAGAGGTTGGCTTGCTGCAGCGGGGATAATGTTTTGCAGCGCTTTTAAGTCATCAGACAGCCGCAGGCGTTCAAAGTAACTGACCTGAAGCATGTCTAACCGGGCAAACTGCTGCTTTGCTTCGGCATAGAAACGCTGTTGTTCTAATTGGCGTGGCGAATCTTCAAAATTGGCATCATAGCTGCGCGAATAAAGCATGGCGTACCAAAGGTTATCTGACTGGCTGAACGGACAAATATAGTGGCTGTGAAAGTAGTACGTAGTGCCGCCTCTGGTGCTGATTGAATTGGTAAATTGTGTATTACGGCAGCGGCTGCGCTGTACGCTAAATGCTTTTATATCAAAGTATTGCTCAGTTGGGTGGTGTACGGCGTCGTTAACGTGTTGCAGTGGGATTAAAGAAAACGGCGCACTGACCAGGTTAATCTGACTAACAACGATAACGCCAGCAATCGAGAAATTGATCACAAAGTAATAGGCAAAATAGCTGTCTTTTTGCCAGCCAGCTCCGCGCAATAGGGTAATGCGCTGCTTCAGCCAAAGCGGTATACATAACCATGGCAATAGCATAGGTAGCCAGATATCCAGTAGTTCAGTGGTAAGTGGAATAACAGCCAGTTTGATATCCAGCAGCCAGCGGATGAGGTTGTAGCTAACCAGCAGCAAAATGCTAAACAGCAGAAAAGGCACATAGAGGTTAGTGAATTTTAACGTTAATGCGTGCATGGGAGCCTATCGCGACCGGATAATAGGTTGAGAATAACGTTTTAACATAGCTACGCTATTTAACTAAAACTGGTGTTCACCTCTGTGGTTGCCGCTGTCATTAGCTTATGAATTGGGCATTTATCGGCAATGGCGGCCAGTTGGTTTTTTTGCTCGTCGGTTAATTGCCCCAGCAGCTTAAGCTGCACATTTAATACATACACGCCCTGCGCTTCGCGGCTGTTGTCGCGCTCTATTTCTATGTCGATATAATCCAGCGGCAGTTGTTTACGTTTGGCGTACATCATTACCGTAATGGCTTTGCAAGCGGCCAGTGCTGCGTCGTAGTAGTCGTGCGGGTCGGGCGCGCTGTCGTCTCCGCCTAACTCTTTGCTTACGTCGGCAAATACCGTGTGCTGGTGTATGCGAATGGTTTGGCGGTAGATACCGCTGTCGCTTTTGCGTAGTTCAATACTCATACGTGGCCCTTTGTATGTTAAACGCCCGTTGCAGTTGGCTGATACCCTGTGCTTAGGGCAACAGTATAGAATAATTGGCGTACTGACAACGGTCGCGCTGTTATTGGCCGCGCTAATGCAGGTTTCAAAAAAGTCGCTGTGGTGTTTGCTGGTGCTGTAAAAACAAAAAAGCATCGCTGTTACTAGCGATGCTTTTTTATTACCACACTAACATTACTGTTTTTTAGTGCGACGCGCTGCCAAACCTAACAGGCCTAAGCCTAAAATGGCAATAGTGGCTGGCTCAGGTACAGAAGCGGTGGTTGGGGTATTACGTACAATATATAAACCAGAAGATGTTTCACGCGTGCTACCTGAGTAATTAGTAGAAAAAATTCTTGAGGTTCCTGCCCAGGCAGAGGCACCCATCATTCTGATTACGTTATTCGCCGTAAAATACAGACCGTAGGTATCTACACCGCCACCGTTTAACGTAGTAGTACCAAACAGGCTTCTGAAATCAGTGAAGTTTTGTATTAATGCACTGTCTGTAGTGTCAACGCTACCGATTGCGCCGTGTACCGCAGAAAACGTTGGGAAAGCGGCATTAAACAGGTCTGCAACTTCTTGAGCAGTGGCTAAACGCCAGCCCATGCCACGGGCGATAAACGATTCCCAGTTAGCAAAGGTCCAGGAATTTGATACGGACAAATCTAACCATGTTAGGCTTGAAACGGTATCTGCTACGGCTAAGTTGTCACCGGCATCCGTGTAATCTGCTTCAATTAAACCTGCGTTTGCAACACTACTTACAGCCAGGACTAAGCCTGCTGCAGCTGCTTTTAACATTTTTAAGTACATCGAAGTTCCTTTTACTACTTTAAGATTATGGAATGAAATGGAGTTAATTTTAATATCTAATGTAGTGATGCATTAATCATGCCGGATATTTATTTTTATAATTTACATGGTGTTACGCTAGTTTGGTGTTTGGTGAGTTCAGTGTATGTAAAGAAAACAGACAGCAATGTGTATGTTGCTCTAGGCTTAGCCAGCTTGATGAGTAAAGTTGGTGTGCTGGGTATAAAAGCCTAAAGACGCTAGCCAGGCAAAGGCGGCTTGTTGTTCTGCGAAGATGCGTCGTTCAAAATTGTCGGTTTTTTCGATAACCATCCGGTCCATTTGATAACGTTTAACCATATTAGGGCAATAAACTTGTGCGGCATAACGTAGGTCGTGTTTGATGCACCACACAACCAGATCTTGCACTATAGGTTCTATTTCAGGCACACCAAGGTGCCAGTCGTCCATATAGACAATATGCGCCCAGGGTTGGCCTATTAATGGCTCGGCTATCGCTTTAAATTCTGTGGCGAAATCCATTGCGCTAAAGCGGCTCCAGCTACCACTGATTACAGCGATTAATACTTTATCTTCACGCCAAAGCTTGAAATCGGGTGTTTGGATCATCGCTATGCTCTGGTAACAGGTTTCAAGATTAAATATAGCAGCTTGCTGTGCAGGCGTTATGATATAGCACATGATAAGTTAGTTTTGTTTGCATAAAATGCATAGACAACAGGGTGCACTCTGCTAGTCTGGATGACAACGTTGCATACATACCAATAGAAAATGCTATGAGTTTAATTATTTACGCCATTCCGGTGTTTTTTGCCTTAATTTTTTTGGAGTTATGGTTTGACCATAAACGCCGCAATGTTACTTATTCCTTTAACGATGCAATTAACTCATTGAACCTGGGCGTAATGAGCCAGGTAACCGGCATTGCTTATAAAACGGTGCAGTTTAGTTTTTATCTGTTGGTGTTTCAGTATTTGGCACCGCTAAGTTTAGGTGTCGATTCGCCCTGGATGTGGCTGTTTGCTTTTGTGGCTTACGATTTTTGCTACTACTGGTATCACCGTATGAGCCATGAAATCAATGTGCTTTGGGCGTCGCATTTGGTACATCATCAAAGTGAAGAATACAACCTGACTACTGCGCTTAGACAAACCAGCGGGAGCTTTTTTGCCTTTGTGTTTTACCTGCCGCTCGCGTTAATTGGCATTGAGCCTTATGTGCTGCTAACGGTAGCATCGCTTAATCTTATTTATCAGTTTTGGGTGCATACCCGCCATATTGACCGCATGCCGCGCTGGTATGAGGCGCTATTTGTTACCCCGAGTAACCATAGGGTGCACCATGCGCAAAACCCCATATACATTAATAAGAACCACGGTGGCGTGTTTATTATTTGGGATAGGCTGTTTGGTACCTTTCAGGCGGAATTGCGCGAAGAGCCGGTTATTTTTGGTGTTACTAAGCCGTTAGCCAGTTGGAACCCGTTGTGGGCCAATATTGAAATGTATTGGTCGTTAACGCGAGATGCCTGGTGTACCCGGCGCTGGCAAGACAAACTGGGTATTTGGTTTAGGCCTACCGGTTGGCGCCCTGTTGATGCGCGTCAGCGTTTCCCTAGTAAAGCTAAAGACCCGTATCAGCAGGTGAAGTTTGATACGCCATTAACCGGGCGGCAAAAGGCCTATGCGTTTTTTCAGCACCTTACGCTTGTCGCTATTGCGTTATATTTTTTACTTACCTCTGCCAGTTTAAGTACGGTAGGTATTTTTACCGGCAGTGGCATTATTATTTTTTGTTTGTTTTGTCTGGGGTATTACCAAGAACAGCGCCGCCATTATGTTTGGCTGGAAGGCTTTAAAAATGTGCTATTGGCCGTAACAGCTGTGTGGGTGTTGCCCTTTGCCAGCCAGGTTTATGCACTGTTGTGGTTGCTACTTGCCAGCACCTTGTTGCTAAGGGGTATGCAGCAACGTCAAGCCCAGTGTGCGGGTACAACCCAACCCGAATAATGCCATAAATTGCGACAGCATTAATAAACTGCTGCGGCGCCCATAACGTATAGTCCCACTGTTGTGTTTAGGGATATTGCATTTTATGGCGTCAAATAGCTCAAAAGTACCGGCTAACCGTTTCTCCCGTTTTGGCAGTTTGGCGTCGCTAGCCGGCCGGGTAGCCGGGGGCATGTTGGCAGAAGGCGCCAGGCAGCTGGTGCAGGGTAAGGTGCCGGCCAAAACAGATATGTTACTTACACCTGCCAATGTACGCCGGGTGGCCGATCAATTAGCCCATTTACGCGGCGCCGCGATGAAGGTGGGGCAGTTATTGTCCATGGATGCGGGTGATATGTTACCGCCCGCGCTGGCGGATATTCTTTCACGCCTACGCGCCAGTGCTAACCCTATGCCAGCGAAACAATTAGCCAAAGTGCTGCAAGATGAGTGGGGGCCAAACTGGCAGCAGCATTTTGCTGATTTTAGTTTTATGCCATTGGCCGCGGCTTCTATTGGTCAGGTGCATCAGGCGTATCATGACAACGGTAAGCGCTTGGCGGTTAAAGTGCAGTATCCCGGCATAAAGCACAGCATTGACAGTGATGTTGAGAACGTGGCAACCCTGCTGCGTATTAGCGGTATTATTCCAGCGGAGGTGGAATATCAAAGCTTGCTGGCAGAAGCGAAATTGCAATTAAAAGCTGAGGCTGATTATCTGCAGGAAGCCGCCTATCTGTCAGAGTATCGCCAGTTACTTGGCGAGAGTGGCGATTTTTTACTGCCTGAGCCTGTTACGGCGTTAAGCACGTCAAACATTCTGGTAATGAGTTATGTTGACGGCGTGCCCATTGAGTCGTTAATCACACAAAGCCAGGCCGTGCGCGACCGCGTAATGCGGTTACTATTTGCGTTGCTGTTTCGCGAGATGTTCGAATTTGCGCTGGTACAAACCGATCCTAACTTCGCCAATTATTTATACAATACTGACACGGCGCAGTTGGTGCTGTTGGATTTTGGTGCTTGCCGCCATTACAGCACGCAGTTTAGTCAGGGCTATCGTGCGCTGTTTACTGCGGCGTTGGTAAATAATAATGACGGCATGGCGCAGGCGCTTAGTGATATTGGTTTTTTTAGCCAACATATCGTGCCAGAGCAAAAACAGGCTGTGTTGCAATTGGTTGGCATTGCCTGTGAACCGCTAATGAAAGATGCCGTTTTTGACTTTGGCGCAACAGATTTAGCATTGCGCCTGCGTGACGCCGGTACAGCCCTTAGCACACAGCAGCAGTATTGGCATTCGCCACCCGCGGATGCCCTATTTTTACATCGCAAAATTGGCGGCTTGTATTTGTTGGCAGCACGGTTAAAAGCCCGGGTTAATGTGCGTGAATTACTGCAGCCCTATTTGCTGTAGCAGCATCAATAGGTTACAAGTATTGCAATAGAAAGCCGGCAGCTGTTGTAGCTTGTGGCGAAAATATAAGCAGGTTGATATATTGAATTGTTAACAGATTAACTGGTATGATGACATGCTTTTTGGGCATGCTAAGTTAAGCGTGTCGGCTATTGAGGGTTCAAAATGTTGTTTTCATTCGCTCGTAATGCTTTATGTTCAGCTGCACTTTTAATGGCCAGCTTTAGCGGCCATGCTTCGCTTATTGTGAATGGCGATTTTGAATCAAATAGCGTCAGAGCTGGCAGCTGGAACTGGTTTGCCAGTAGCCAGGTTGCGGGCTGGAATGGCAGTAATATTGAAGTTTGGAATGCCATGAACGGCGTTTTGGCGCAAAGTGGTAACCATTTTATTGAGTTAAATGCGGCTGGCGCGAACAACGGCCTTTGGTCAATATTTCAAATGTTTGCTACCGAAATTGGTCAGCAATACCAGCTGAGCTTTTATTACCGTGCCCGTACCTACAACAATGAGCGCTTTGCGGTGTCAGTTGCGGGTTTAAATGAGTCGTTCAATAACGACAGCGCACGTGGTTGGAGCTTTTTTACCAGCAACTTTATTGCCACTGACAGTACCTCTATTTTACGTTTCACTGCATTAAATTCAGGTACCTTGGGTAACTTTATTGATAACGTGCAGGTTGTGGGTGTGCCAACAATAGCGTCAGTGCCTGCACCTGCCTCTGTGGCCTTATTTGGCGCAGGGTTGTTTGGTTTAATGGCAAGCCGTCGTTTACGCCAACGTAAGTAACATGCAATAGCTACTGCTGTAGCTTGCACCAGAAAAAACCGCTGTTAGCGTTAAGCATGCTGAGTTAAGTTGCTTAACGTAACGCGGTTTTTTTGTGGCCAATATTATCGTGTTGTATGGCTAGGTGTTGCTGGTTGGATAGGGAATAAATTCTTCTTCATCACCCACCACCCTGGCAAACTCACCGGCTTGCCATTGTTGTTTAGCTTGCTCGATGCGCTCTTTGCGGCTGGAGATAAAATTCCACTCTATATAGCGTTTGCTCATGCTTTCACCACCAATTATTGCAATGCGGCTGTCTGCGGTGGCTTCAATTACTACGTCGGCTGCCTGATGTAGTACTACCATCGTATGTTCGGGCACAGCGGTATCTTGTAGCTGCAATGCGCCACTGGCGACGTAGACTGCACGTTCGGCGCAGTCGGGTAATGTCAGGTGCTGGCCAGCTTGCAAAAAAGCTTCAACATACAGTGTTTGCGCATAGGTTTTAACCGGTGAGGTAAAGCCATAAGCACTACCCATCAGTACTCGCACTGCCACGCCATTAATATGGCTTGCTGGAATGTCGGCAGAAGGGTAGTGATAAAACGCGGGATCAATTTCTTCGTCGGCTTCTGGTAGTGCCAGCCATAGCTGTAAGCCATGTAATCTATGTGCACTTGCCGTTACTTCTGGCCGTTCACGTTCTGAATGCACAATGCCACTGCCGGCGACCATCAGGTTTATGTCGCCCGGAGTAATGGGCTGATAACTACCCAGCGAGTCACGGTGCAGTATTTCACCTTCGAATAAATACGTTACGGTTGCCAGGTTAATATGCGGATGCGGTCTAACTTTAATGCCGTCACCGGCGGAAAATTCGGCCGGCCCCATGTGATCGAAAAAAATCCATGGCCCTACCATTTTTTGTTGCTGCGTGGGCAGGGTGCGGCGCACAGAAAAGCCGCCTAAATCCTTTTCGCGTGGTTCAATAATAAGTGCTACTGCACTGCAGCCTGCGGTAAGTTTGCAGTTGCTGTCGTTTAATCGTTCTGTGGTGCTCATATCACAACCTTACTGGTTAACCTTTCAACTAAAACAACAGTATAGATCAGCTGGCGCTGAAGAACGCTGGCATAAAAACGTAAGGTAGCGTGACAAATTTCGATGTTTTTAACCGTTACCGTGTGTAACGCCGTGTCAGACGCTATGCTCCATTAGTCAGTTTTTTTATGTCATTGGTCGCAGCAGGACAACGCCTAGATTGATTACATACAGCCATGTATGTATATTGTTGGTTTATTCTGCCTAAGTTAAAAAAGCATTGCGTTGTGGTGGGATCTCACAGGAGTTTTTATGCGTGAAAAAATGAAGCTGGTTGCCGCATCTGCCATGGCGCTATTGTTGCTGGCGTGCAGTGAGCCGCAATCGACAGGGGCTGGCGCGGGAGCAAGTGTTCCTGAGGTTGAAGTGGTTGTATTGGCCAAAACCTCATTGGCAATAACCACCGAGTTGCCGGGGCGCACTACAGATTTTCGTCAGGCGCAAATTCGACCGCAGGTAAATGGTATTTTACAGCAGCGGCTGTTTACTGAAGGGCAGCAGGTTGCAGCTGGTCAGGTGTTGTACAAAATAGATGCCGCGCCTTATGAAGCCGCCTATGCGAATGCAAAAGCCAACCTTGCCAGCAGTAAGGCGTTGGCGCATAACGCCAGGTTAAAAGTCGAGCGTTTTAAAGGTTTGCTTGGCAGCAAAGCGGTAAGCCAGCAAGATTACGATGATGCTCAAGCGGCATTAATGCAAGCTGACGCGGCCGTTGCCAGCAGCGAAGCCGCTTTGCAAAGCGCGCAAATTAATCTGAATTATACCAATATCAAAGCGCCTATCGCCGGGCAAATTGGGCGCTCTGAGGTAACAGAAGGGGCACTATTAACGGCGAATCAAGCGCAGGTATTAGCGACTATTCGCCAGCTTAATCCTATCTATGTCGATTTAACCCAGTCGAGTTCAGCGTTATTAAAACTGAAAAAGCAGTTACCCGATGAGGCTAAAGACACGGTGAATGTCGAGCTATTGTTAGATGACGGCTCTACCTATGCGCAGCAGGGGAGCTTGCAGTTTTCTGAAGTACACGTTGACCCCAGCACCAGCATGGTGACATTACGCGCGGTGTTCCCCAACGACAATGCCAACTTACTGCCAGGTATGTTTGTGCGGGCCAGATTACAGCATGGTATGGACAACAATGCGCTGCTTGTGCCGCAAGTCGCTGTTAGCCGCACACCTAAAGGCGAAGCGTCGGTAATGATAGTTAATGACAACAACATTGTAGAGGCGCGCAGTATTGAGGTTGGCCGTGCTGTTGGCCAGCACTGGCAGGTATTGTCGGGCTTAAACGCCAAAGAGCAGGTTATTGTGTCGGGCTTACAAAAAGTAAGGCCTGGGGCTCAGGTTACCGTGGTTAACTCATCCGCCAAGACAGCTAAAGGCGATGATGTGGGCAATGACAACAATACTGCTACGCAGTAAGTAGGAGTATTCGATGGCAAATTTCTTTATTAACCGGCCAATTTTTGCCTGGGTAATTGCATTAGTCATTATGTTGGCAGGCTTATTGTCAATTAAGCAATTACCTATAGAGCAGTACCCGCGTATAGCGCCACCGGCCATTAGTATTAGTGCTAGCTACCGTGGTGCTTCGGCACAAACCGCTGAAGATGCGGTTACTCAGGTAATAGAGCAGGCGATGAATGGCCTGGATAACCTGATGTATATGTCGGCAAATACCGACTCATCCGGCAATGTAAGCCTAACCTTAACGTTTGAAACCGGCACCGATGCCGATATTGCCCAGGTGCAAGTACAAAATAAACTGCAACAAGCCTTGCCGTTATTGCCACAAGAAGTGCAGCAAAATGGGGTGCGGGTAGCTAAATCCAGCGGTGGTTTCCTGATGGTGGTCGGTTTTATTTCTGAAGACGGCAGCCTGGCGCGGGATGACATTGCCGACTTTGTTGTTGCCAACGTAAAAGACCCGCTTAGCCGCACCACAGGTGTGGGTAATGTGCAGGTATTTGGTAGCCAGTATGCGATGCGGGTATGGTTAGACGCTGACAAACTAAACCAGTATAAACTTACGCCTGCCGATGTAACGGCAGCCATTCGTGTGCAGAATAATCAGGTAACGGCAGGGCAGTTGGGTGGTGCGCCAGCGTTACCCGGGCAGCAATTTAATGCGGCGATACTAGCGCAAACGCGTTTAACGACGGCTGAAGAGTTTGGCCAGATTTTACTTAAAGTCAGTGCTGACGGTGCCATGGTGAAGCTAAGCGACGTGGCACGTATTGAATTAGGCGGTGAGGACTACTCGGTTATTGCCCGTTATAACGGCAAAATGGCGACCGGTTTGGCCATAGAGCTAGCCACGGGGGCCAATGCATTGGATACCGCGGCGGCGGTAAAAGCCAAATTAGCAGAACTAGAACCGTATTTTCCGCAAGGCTTAAGCACTGTTATCCCCTATGACACCACGCCCTTTGTTGAGGTGTCGATAAGTTCGGTAGTACAAACCCTGATAGAAGCCATTATCTTGGTGTTTCTGGTGATGTATCTGTTTTTGCAAAACTTCCGCGCCACCCTTATTCCCACCTTAGCCGTACCGGTGGTGTTGCTGGGTACCTTTGGTGTTATGTCGGTGTTTGGCTTTACCATTAACACACTCACCATGTTTGGTATGGTACTGGCTATTGGCTTGTTGGTAGATGATGCCATCGTGGTGGTAGAAAACGTTGAACGGGTAATGAGCGAAGAAGGGTTAGGCCCGGTTGAGGCTACACGGAAATCTATGGGCCAAATTACCGGAGCATTAGTGGGCATTGGTTTGGTGTTGTCCGCCGTGTTTGTGCCAATGGCCTTTTTCGGTGGCGCTACCGGTGCTATTTATCAGCAGTTCTCTATTACCATTGTTACGGCTATGGCGCTGTCGGTATTGGTGGCACTTATTTTTACCCCGGCGTTATGTGCCACTATGCTAAAACCGATAACCGCTGATCACCAGGCTAAGGGCGGTTTTTTTGGCTGGTTTAACCGTGGTTTTGACAACACTAACCGTAATTATCAACGTGGCGTGGCAGGTATGTTGGCACGGCCGAAGCGTTCAATGTTGGTGTACTTAGCCATAGTCGTGGTCATGGCGGTAATGTTTGTCCGGCTACCCACCTCGTTTTTACCCGAAGAAGATCAAGGCGTATTTTTAAGCATGATTCAATTGCCTACCGGTGCCAGCCAGGAGCGTACCGAGGCGGTGATGGATAAAGTGGCAGCGCATTATGCAACTGAAGCTGCGGTGCAGTCGGTGTTTACGGTATCGGGGTTTAGCTTTGCGGGCCGTGGCCAGAATATGGGCCTGGCCTTTGTGCGGTTAAAAGATTGGAGCGAACGCGGCCCGGCAGACAGTGTACAGGCCGTAATTGGCAGAGCCTGGGGCTTTTTTGGTACCGTAAAAGAGGCGCAAATTTTTGCCTTTAACCTGCCGCCCATTATGGAGCTGGGGCGCGCAACAGGGTTTTCTCTGTTCTTGCAGGATAGAGGCGGGCTTGGCCATACCGCGTTGCTAAATGCACGTAATCAGTTATTGGGTATGGCCGCAGCAGAGCCGGGTTTAGTGGGTGTGCGCCCTAACGGCATGGAAGATGCGCCACAGCTACAAATTGAAGTCGATCAGTTAAAAGCGCAAGCGCTGGGGGTGTCGTTAACCGACATTAACCAAACTTTATCTATTGGCTGGGGATCTACCTATGTAAATGATTTTGTTGACCGTGGCCGGGTAAAAAAGGTGTTTGTGCAGGCCGAACCAGAGTTTCGCATGACACCAGAAGACATTAATCGTTGGCAGGTGCGTAATAGCAGCGGCGAAATGGTGAGCTTTGCTGCCATTGCCAGCAGCCATTGGGTGTATGGCCCACAGCGATTAGAGCGCTACAACGGGGTGTCGGCGATGGAAATTCAGGGCGAGCCTGCCCCAGGCACCAGTTCGGGTGATGCCATGGCCAGCATGGAACGGCTGATAGGTCAGTTACCCGCAGGTATTGGTTTTGAGTGGACGGCAACGTCTTATCAGGAAAAACTGTCTGGCTCGCAAGCGCCGGCGCTGTATGCCTTGTCTATATTAGTGGTTTTTCTGTGTTTGGCGGCGCTGTATGAAAGCTGGAGTGTGCCCTTTGCCGTTATTTTAGTGATACCGCTGGGTATTATTGGCGCACTTAGCGCAGCGTATTTAAGTGGCATGGGCAACGATGTGTACTTTCAGGTAGGGTTGCTAACCACAATGGGCTTGGCGTCGAAAAATGCCATCTTAATTGTTGAATTTGCCCGCGAACTGCAAGAGCAAGGCAAGGCGCTAACGGCGGCGATATTAGAAGCAGTGCGCTTGCGTTTACGGCCAATTATTATGACGTCTATGGCATTTTCGCTTGGCGTACTGCCATTAGTGATTAGCTCGGGTGCCGGTTCTGCCAGCCGTAATGCCATAGGCACCGGTGTGCTGGGCGGTATGATATCCGCTACCGTGCTGGCGGTGTTTTTAGTGCCGGTGTTTTACTTGGTAATTATGCAGCTGTTTTCCCGTAAGGCTAAAGCCAATAACACAAGCGCACCTTAAGTCAGACAATACAGCCGCAGTAATGCGGCCAAAAGGCGTTCCTGTTGCCGGCTGCCAAGTCCCACGCGAAGCAGCCGGCTTTTTTATGTCGCAATCGTTTGTTTGGTATAGCGAAAAATACAGGAAATGGCGCGGGGTAATGGCCGTTTACTTTTTTAAACCCAGCAGAAAAGTGTCAATAAGTGCCGGGGTATGTTGGCTTAAATCGCACTGCTGTGGTTTAAGTAAAAAGTGGCTAATAATACCGCCGACGTACATATGCAGCGACATTGCGGCAAGCCGGGGCGACACGCCATCACGCAAAGTACCTGCTACTGCCGCACGCTCAAAGGCGCGTTGCATTACGGCTACGGCTTGCTCATCTAATTCATCTTGTTTGTGTACTGCGGGGTTTAATTCATCGATGTATTCGCAGCGGTGAAACACAATGGTAAGTACCCGTTGGTGTTGTTCACTTGAGGCAATTAAACTCAGACCGTTTACCATTAACTCCCGTACCTGGGTAAACGGATCGGCAGAGGGATCACTGTCAACCGCGTCTAGCAAATGCTGAAAAGGCAAGCGCACCCGCTCTAGCATGGCATTAAATAAATCCGCTTTATTCTGAAAATGCCAGTAAATGGCACCACGGGTAACGTTGGCCGCCACGGCAATTTTTTCCAGCGTTGTGCGCGACACGCCATGTTGAAAAAACAACACTTCAGCGGCATCTAAAATAGCAGTACGGGTGCTTTCTGCTTCGGCTTTGGTGCGGCGAGCCATGGCACAATCTCTTGGTTAACGGGGCTTCAATATTATTAGCGTATACTAACATAGTGCGCTGAGTTAGGCATCTTTGGCCTGCAAAGCAAAGGTGTTTATTACGCTGTAAATTACATTAACAGGACGCGGAAGGTGTGCAGCAATTTTCTAGATCGCTAAGTTGAAAGGCTGCGTTTCAGTCTTTGGTGATAATTAAAGCGGCGGTTACGAATCTAAACTTGTGCAGTGCTCGGTTGCTGGTAAACAAAAAGCCAGAGTTGTGCACTCTGGCTTTTGCGCAGTTTACTTAGTTGTGACTACGGCTGGCGATACGCAACAGTGTCAGACTGGCTAGTAAGACGGTGAGTAGCCAATGAAAACTACCACCAGAGCTGGATTTTGGCTTGGCTTCAACATTAATGATCACAGCGTGTTGTGCGGTAGCACCACTGAAGTCAGTGATATTAAAAGCAATGGTAAACTCGCCCGCAGTACTAAGTGTACCGCTGAGTAAACCGGAAGACGACACACTGATACCGCTTTGCGAAGAAGTGGTGCTGTATTGCAGTGCCTGCCCTTCTGGATCAGTAAAATATTGAGTCAGTTCAAAGGTAAAGTCATCGCCCTCAATTGTATCAAATACCGGTACAGTTGTTTTTGCTATTGGCGCTAGGTTAAGCTGGTAATGCATGCTGGCTAGCGTGCTTAAACCAGCTGTATCCTGGGCTATCAGATCAAAGCTACCAGATTCACTGGCATTGCCGTTAAAGCTTAGGATCCCGGCATCAGACAAGCTATAGCTGTTGTCGGCATTTTCTAAGCTAAAGTTAAGTAATGACTGCTCTTCGTCGGAAAATAATTGATTTACATCAAGCTGATAGGCTTGCCCCTGATTCACCGCCAGGCGAAGTGCTGCCGGAGAGTTAACCATAGGTGCGCTATTGTGCGACAGACGTACCAAACGCTTTCTGTCTGAGTCATAGATGCCAAGGTTGCTGCCTAGTGGTAACAACTTATTAGGTGTTATATTAAAGTCATCATTCATTTGTTGTTCATCGATGGAATATGCCTTGTGCCAAATACCTGAATGGCTATCCAGCTCCATAACAGTAATGTTAGGCCAGGCTCTGACTGCAGCAAAACGTTCGCCGATATTTACCCACGTTGATATATCTAACGGCATGAATTGAGCAGACAGCATGGTCAACGTACCGTCTTGTGCAACGCGAAGGCTTTGTAAATATCTATCGCTTATCAGCGTTACGACATCGTTGTGCTGTGTATATTGCGCGATCTGTGGGAAGCTAAAAGTGTTATAGGTTGCTTTATGGTTTAATTTATTGTTTTCAATATTAAAGCTTGAGATTTTCTGGTTGTAATAATCAACAGCAAACACGGTATTTTGCGCTGCAAACAATAGCTGGATACTTTCAATTCCCGTTACACCCGATGCGCCATTAACGGCTGCATCAACGAATACAAGCTGGTGATCAGCTGTTAACTGAAACAAGCTAAGTGTGTCGTAATTACCCACTACAAGATAGTCGCCAACATGAACAAGGTTACCCTCAGGAACATAAAGTTGATCACCGTTTCTGCCTGTCAATGAGCCAGTGCGAACAAGCGAAATTTGATCTAAAGCTGTATCCAGCTTGATGATTGAATACAGGTTGCCATGAATGAATAACAGCAGGTCGTCACTCAACTGCAGAAAATTAGTTTGGTAGTAATACTGTTCATGGCCAAATAATTGTTGCGCTGCTCCTTTTTGTATTAGTTGCGGCAAGCCTTGCTCATCCAGTTTAAAGAGTGTCCAATTAGCATCGCTACGTTGTAGCAGGTAGTTAGCATTTATTTTAATTGGGCCGTCGCTGGTGGAAAAATTTAACACCTTATCTTGCTCACCGGGTTGCAACTGCGCGCTTGCGGTAAGCATGTCGGCAGTTAAACGGGTTAAGCCTCTGCCGGATAAAATCGTTATGCCATTACTGTTAGCCGAAATTGATCTCCAGTAATCATTAAAGTCTGTTCTGTTAAAAGTGGCTTTGCTTTGCAAAGATGTGCTGTCAAACAATGATATTTCATAGTCGTCACGCACTAGCAATGTCGCGGAATTTAAAAAGCGAATGTTGTCGAAATATCCGGTCAGAAATTGGCTGGTAGTTACAGCTGTTATTGCAGCAGTGTCGGGGTTAACGCTTAAAATATAATTAACATATTGGTTGCCATAAATAATGGTTTGGCCATCCGGGCTAAAAGCTAGATTATTTGGCGGGTAGTATCCGTATTGGTTCGCAGCCATTCTATTGCCATTGACATATTGCCATTGGTTATTTTCGTCAAGCTTGTATAGCAGTAGATCATCCTCGTTACCTTGCCAGTTTCTTTGGGTTAAGACCAGAATGCCGTTAGCCAAAGCCATTTTTGCATTGTAAGATTGTACGTCTAATGTACTTAAGCTCGATAGCGCGCCCGTATCTTCATTTACGAAAAAAGTGCCAATATTGTAGCCTGTGCTGATTACAGCAATGCCATTATTAATTATGATACTGTCAGTATTGACAGAATTAATCTCGCTGCGGGATTGCAGCAATGGTTGATATTGTTGGTCCAGTGGTAATGATACCAAGGTGTTATTTATTTCAAACATTAACCACTTATCATTGTCTGCTACTGCTACAACATCGATATTTTGATAAGTCTGCAGACCCAACTCGTTTTTGCTGATTTCATGCAGCAGTTGATAGGACCCATCGATTAGTTTGTATATAGCCAGCCCTTGGTTACTGGACGCTACGGTAATTACATTGCCATGCGCAACACGATTTGCATAAGCTAAAATGCCTTCATTTAATGATGCACCCAACTCAAATGTAATAGTATCGCCGAGGTATTCTTGCGTGTGTGATGCATGATTCGCATCATATTGTGGGCTTAGCAAGGCTTCGCCGTGGACTGACAGCGTCGACAACAACAAGCCTATAAACAATAGGGTTCTCATTAAAAAACTTTCCTAATATAAGGTTAATGGTTGGAGCGTCGCAGCTGAATGCTTTTACCGTCATTGGTATGCAGACAATCCATTCTATATTTTTACGAGTACAAAACGGCGAGATATTAGCGGTAATAAAACAACTTGTAAACATTGGATGTTATTTGTTTCTTTAGGATTTTGCTTGTTAATTTACGGGTTGTTAGAGGGGTAAATTGTTGTCATAGACCTAGCAAATTTCATC
>Ga0100394_1001278_pt1 | contig 21029 bp, 15 predicted proteins | sample CryGeymeta201518_FD_81549 | JGI IMG/M metagenome (GOLD analysis project Ga0100394, IMG submission 81549) | Groundwater microbial communities from Crystal Geyser aquifers in Utah, USA - Crystal Geyser metaG 2015-18 | ecosystem: Environmental > Aquatic > Deep subsurface > Groundwater | place: USA... | reverse complement strand
GTTATGGCGGTATGCGCTTTTACCATCCGGAGTTTTTACGCCGCGCGCGCGCACTATGTGATCAGTATCAGGTACTGTTAATTTGTGATGAAATAGCAACAGGTTTTGGCCGCACTGGTAAGCTATTTGCCTGCGAGCATGCCGATGTTGCACCAGATATAATGTGTGTTGGTAAAGCACTAAGCGCAGGCTATATCACGCTGGCAGCAACACTGTGCACCGATGAAGTTGCCCGTGGCATTAGCTTAAGTGCCGCCGGCGGCTTAATGCATGGGCCTACATTTATGGCTAACCCGCTGGCATGTGCAGTTGCAAATGCCAGCCTGCAGCTTATTGAACAAGGCCACTGGCAACAAAAGGTTGCCATGATTGAGGCGCAATTAAAACAAGAACTTGCTCCTTGTCGTTTCTCCTCACAAGTAAAAGACGTGCGGGTATTGGGCGCAATTGGTGTACTGGAAATGCACAGCAAAGTCGACGTCGCTGCACTGCAACAGCAATTTGTTGAACTGGGTGTCTGGATCAGGCCATTTAACAACCTGATCTATATCATGCCGCCATTTATAATAAGCCCTGACGAGCTAAGCAAACTAACTGCGGCCATGCGAATTGTAACCAGTAGTTAAACCTGCAAATACAAATACAGCAACAAGCCAATGCTGCCCAGTAGCAGCATGACAATATTAAAATGCAAATGATCACCACGTCGTCTTAAGCGCGCTCTATTTAGCACTAAGCTAATAGCGCTGACAATCGCCGCTGCCCAAAGCAAATATTGCAAATATGCGGTTAAGCGCGGATGCCAAACACTTCGAATGTCGATGTCCCAATAGCGTACCAGCCCGGTATCCAACTCCGGGCTGGCATAATGCGCGACAACCATACCTGCAATAAACAGTAGCCAGCCCAATACCGCTAAAATGCTAAAAGCCCGACACAGTAAATCGGGTCCTTGGCGCCGCTCATATTTTTCTGCTTTTTTCTGCTCAGCCGTCAATTTTATCATCCTGATAATTTTTACTTGTGTTGTGCGCTTGGCTCAGTATCATTACAGGCTTTACGCAGTTTTCTAAGTTTACACCCTCTGGAGTTTGTTGCATGACGCACGCCGTTATTAAAGATGTTTTAGCTGGTCGCTATGCCATCGGTGACACTGTCACCGTTAAAGGCTGGATCCGCACCCGCCGCGATTCAAAAGCTGGCATTTCCTTTTTAGCTATACATGATGGCAGCTGCTTCGATGCTGTGCAGGCGGTTGTACCGTCTGAATTATCGAATTATGAGTCTGAAGTAAAACGGTTGACCACTTCGTGCTCTGTTGCTGTAAGCGGTGTAATAGCCCGCTCTGAAGGTCAGGGCCAGGCTTTTGAACTCCAGGCGAGTAAGGTTGACGTGTTGGGCTGGGTAGAAAACCCGGATACCTACCCTATGGCGCCAAAACGCCACAGTATGGAATATCTGCGTGAGCATGCACACTTGCGTCCGCGTACCAACATTATGGGCGCTGTTACCCGGGTGCGCCACTGTTTGGCGCAAGCTGTACATCGTTTCTTTCATGAGCAAGGTTACTACTGGATCAGTACACCTATAATTACTGGCTCCGACGCTGAAGGCGCGGGCGAAATGTTCCGCGTTAGCACACTTGACATGGAAAACCTGCCGCGCACAGACAAAGGCGCCATCGATTACAGTCAGGATTTTTTCGGTAAAGAAACATTCTTAACCGTATCTGGCCAGTTAAACGGCGAAACCTACGCTTGTGCAATGTCAAAAATTTATACCTTTGGCCCCACTTTTCGTGCTGAAAATTCCAACACCAGTCGTCACTTAGCCGAATTTTGGATGATAGAACCTGAAGTAGCCTTTGCAGAGCTAAAAGACATCGCGCAGCTGGCAGAAGACATGCTGAAATACGTATGTAAGGCCGTGCTGACCGAGCGTGCCGATGACATGGCATTTTTTGCTGAACGTATCGACCCTACGGCAGTCACCCGCTTACAACAGCTAGTTGATTCATCTTTCGTGCGTATGGACTATACCGACGCCATTGAAATATTAAAAAGCTGTGGCAAAAAATTCGAGTACCCGGTTGAATGGGGTGTAGACTTACAGTCTGAGCACGAGCGTTACCTGGCCGAAGAGCATGTTGGCGCCCCTATCATTATGCAAAACTACCCGAAAGACATTAAAGCGTTTTACATGCGCTTAAATGACGATGGTAAAACCGTTGCTGCTATGGATGTTTTAGCACCCGGTATAGGTGAAATCATCGGTGGTAGCCAGCGTGAAGAGCGCCTGGAAGCATTCGATGCGCGTTTAGATGAAATGGGCTTAGATAAAGAAGATTATGGCTGGTATCGTGACTTGCGCCGCTTTGGCACCGTGCCTCATGCTGGCTTCGGTTTAGGCTTTGAGCGTCTGGTATCTTACGTTACTGGTATTGGCAATATCCGCGATGTTATCGCCTTCCCACGTACACCGGGTAACGCTGATTTCTAAAAGCGAATCCAATAAAAAACCCAATAAAAAAGGAGCAATAAGCTCCTTTTTTATTGCAAAACTTCATGGAAAAACCATTAACCTATTAGTTAGTAGGTAAAACCTGACTATAGGCTAGAAAAAAACTCTGTCGGATCGGCGGTGTGCCGTTTTGCTGGTTCGCCGCTGGGTGTACCCAGATATAAAAAACCAACAATTTCGTCGTCTTCACCCAACTCCAACGCTTGTTTTACAAAGTCTAGTTGTGCATAAGCGCCGGTGCGCCAGATACCACCAAACCCCTGCGCAAAAGCCGCTTGTTGCATCGCCATTACCGCGCAAGCAGCCGACTGCAGTTGTTCAGCTAACGGAATTTTTGCATGCTCTACGACTTTAGCTATACACACAATGACCATAGGAGCGCGCAGTGGTAATTGCCGTGCGCGCTCTAATAGTTCGTTAGCAATGGCAGGATCGTCCTCCACTGCAGCTTCAGCAAATATATCGCCTAAACGGCATAATGCCTGACGGCCGTGTGCAATAACAAAACGCCATGGCCTTAAATTGCCATGATCAGGTACCTGCAGCGCAGCGCGTTTAATATTGTCCAATACGTCACCAGACGGTGCTGGCTCGGTTAAACGTGCAGAAGAAAAACGGGTGGTAAGTAACGTCAATGCATCCATAAAAAAACCCCGATGATATAAGCTGCTTGCAGCCTAGCAAATTAATCCTAACCTTTACATCATATTATGACAAGGTAGCGCCCGTATGACGGGCTTTCAACCAGTTTGCTGAAATTTAACCCGCTTTTGCTTCTATCGCCTGTTGATACAAGGCTAGATAGTGTTCGCCCGATTGTGACCAACTAAAATTTTGTACCATACCGTTTTTTTGCACACGCGCGTAGCTGTCGGTTTTGCTATATAACAGTTGCGCTTGTTGTAATGCCGCTAAAGTTGCGTTGACGTCAGGTTCAACAAAGCCAATACCCGTAGCTCCACGTGCTGGCCAGGGTTTTACTGTGTCTTTTAATCCACCGGTTAACCGTACCAGCGGTACCGTACCATAGCGTAAACTATATAACTGGTTTAACCCGCAGGGTTCAAATAACGATGGCATTAGGAAAAAGTCACCAGCTGCTTCTAACTGATGCGCTAACGCATCACTGAAGCCCTGAATAAAGCGAAATTTGTGCGGAAAATCCCATTGTAGGGTTTCAAGTGCGAGGCAGTATTTTGCCTCACCCGTGCCCATAATAACAACCTGCGCCTCTGCAGAGGCCAACCATTGACGTAGTGCAGGAACAAGATAATCATAACCCTTTTGTCCAGTAAGACGGCTAACGCCAACAAACAATGGCTGTGAGGTGGGCGCAAGATGAAAGTGTTTTAAGATAGCAATCTTACAAGCCTGTTTACCTTGCATGTCACCAACATCAAAAGGCTCAGCTAAGTGCTGATCATACTGCGGATGCCAAATATTATAATCGCACCCGTTTAAAATACCGATAAAGTCTGCTTTACGCTGCTGATATAAAGCAGACAAGCCCTCACCTGCTGGCTCATGCATCAACTCATCACGATAGCCACAACTGACAGTGTTAAGTTTGTCCGCACATTCTATTGCGGTTGCCAGAAAGTTAAGCTCATCATACCGCTGTGGCGCTATATCAAGTTCGCCCCGCCAGTGGGCAGCACACTTTTCCTGATAAGCCCCATTGTGAATGCTAAAAACAAATGCAGCATTAGCCAAATGGCTATTGCCATAGTGATGCTTTAAATAGTATGCACTAGCCGCGCTTTGCCAATCATGGCCATGAATAATGTCAAAGCTTTGCTCGGTTTGAAGTGCCCATTCAAGGGTCGCTTTACAAAAAAAGCTAAATCGCAGCGGGTTGTCAGTATAGCCCCGCTCACCATCATCATAAGGGCGGGCACGCTGAAAGAAATCGTCATGCTCAATAAGTGCAATATCAACCCCCTCATGTCGGGCATGCCGAACAGCGCAACCAAACTGGCGGCCAGCTAACTGAAAATATACTGACTGCCAATCTGATATAGGTAACTGATACAATCCTGCGTAACGCGGCAACGCCACTGTTACCTGATGACCAGCAGCCACCAGGCTCTGCGCTAAACCTTTACAGGCGTCGGCGAGACCGCCAGTCTTAATCAGTCCTTCGTATTCACTACAAATAAACAGTATCCGCACTACGTGTCCTTAACATGGTACTGGGCTAATCAAACCCAATCTTTGCACCTTTGGCAATAACGATCACGCCATTTGCAGACACATGAAACCGCTGCTTGTCCAAAATTGGATCTTCACCAATGATGGTGCCGGGCGCAATCTTTACATCTTTATCAATAATAGCGCGTCTTATTCTGCAACCTCGGCCAATATCGTTATTCCCCATCAGTACACATTTTTCAATATAACTGTGGCTATGCACATGGACGTTAAAACCTAAAATAGAATGATACACGATAGACCCGCTGACAATACAACCAGACGCGACCATAGAACTTATTGCCTGCCCGGTGCGGTTTGCCTCATCATGCACAAACTTTGCTGGCGGTACAGGAGGCGTATAACCACGAAGCGGCCAGTATTTATTGTATAAATCGAACGGAGGTTCTACAGAAATTAAATCCATGTTGGCTTCATAGTACGAATCTATCGTACCTACGTCACGCCAGTAACCGCTGCTACGAGCATTTTCGCCCCGGATAGTGTTAGATGAAAAATCATACACGTACACATCACCCGAAGGGTAAAGTTGTGGAATGATATTATGGCCAAAGTCATGTTTTGAGTCAGGTTGTATAGCGTCCTCTTCTAACACATTAACCAGGGTTTTTGCTTCGAAGATGTAGTTACCCATTGACGCCAACACAAAGCCTGGCTTGCCGGGAATAGTCTTAGGGTTCGTTTTGGGTTTCTCTTCAAAACCAATCATTTTACCGTTGTTATCAACTTCAATCACACCAAACTCATGGGCTTGCTCAACAGGCACGGGAATAGCCGCGACGGTTAAACGCGCATTGTGATGCCGGTGAAAATCAAGCATCTGACGTACATCCATTTTGTAAATGTGGTCACCACCAAAAACGCAAACATGTTCTGGGTCTAATCCATGTATTAAATGTAAATTTTGATATATTGCATCAGCAGTGCCCAAATACCAGTGTTTACCAGTTTGCATTTGCGCCGGGATCGGGTCAATAAAACGATTGGTTAAGCCGGTAACTCGCCAAGCCCGACTTAAATGTTTCATCAGTGAATGCGATTTAAATTGTGTAATAACAAATATTTGAAGTAAATCTGAGTTAACAAAATTATTTAAAACAAAATCTATTATGCGGTAGTTGCCACCAAATGGCACGGCTGGTTTTGCTCTAACACCAGTTAAAGGTGCTAAGCGCGTGCCTTCGCCACCAGCGAGAATCATCGTTAATACCCCGGACATAAAAACTCCCTGTTGAACATTTCGTCTGTTTATTCTTTTTGTTTGCAAAGCTAATACCACAATAGCAGCAGCTGTTGCTAAATGGCTAGTGATCGTGATGAATAAGGCACTTGCACCGACTAAAGTAGAAGATATTCATGACTAAGATATGACAAAGGCACCAAATTGGTGCCTTTGTTAAAATGGCGTACTATTTTGGTGCAATCGAGCACCAAGGCGGTACTGTACTTATATACTTGCAGCCAGTTCAGCACCTTGTCGTATTGCGCGTTTGGCATCAAGCTCAGCCGCCACGTCTGCCCCGCCAATTAAATGAGCTTTTACACCATGTTGTTGCAAGCCTGCAACCAATGCTCTAAAAGGCTCTTGTCCGGCACAAATAATAACATTGTCGACATTTAGGCAACGCTCTTCACCGCCGATTTCAATCCAAAGTCCATCGTCATCTACTTTGATATAGTTAACACCGGCTATCATTTCGACACCTTTTTTCTTTAACGATGCGCGATGGATCCAGCCAGTTGTTTTACCTAACCCTGCGCCTACCTTACTGGCTTTACGCTGTAACAGGTAAATTTTTCGGTCTGCTGGCGGCGTTACACTATCGGGTAACAATGCCCCTCGGGCTTGATAACTTTTATCAATACCCCAGTCTTTTAACCAAGCGTCAGGTTGCAGCGTTAGTGAATGAGGTTCGGTTAAGTACTCTGCCACATCAAAACCTATACCCCCAGCACCAATAATGGCGACATGTTTACCCACCGCTTTGTGATCTCGTAATACATCTAAATAACTCAGTACTTTAGGATGATCACTACCGGCAAGCCCGATATCACGAGGCACAATACCACTGGCTAATACGACATCATCAAAACCACCTTGCGCTAAACTTTCAACCGTTTGCTCACTGTTTAAAAACAGCTTAACGGCGTGCAGCTCCAGCATACGCCCATAATAACGCAGTGTTTCATGAAACTCTTCTTTGCCGGGTATCTGTTTGGCGTAGTTAAACTGCCCACCAATTTGATGTGATTTATCAAACAAATGCACTTCATGCCCACGCTGAGCAGCATAAACACTAAATGCTAAACCCGCTGGCCCCGCACCTACTACAGCAATTTTCTTGCGCTGCTTTGCCGGCGTAAAGTTAAGTTCGGTTTCATAACAGGCACGTGGATTAACCAGACAGCTGGCGCGCTTATTTTGAAAAACGTGATCAAGACATGCCTGATTACAGGCTATACAGGTGTTAATTAAGTCGGCCTGATTTGCTGCGGCTTTATTGACAAAATCAGCATCTGCTAAAAATGGCCGCGCCATACACACCATATCAGCTTGACCGTTAGCCAAAATATCTTCAGCAACCTGCGGATCGTTTATGCGGTTGGTCGCAATTACCGGAATATTCACTTCGGCTTTTACTCGTTCAGTTATCCAACTAAAAGCGGCGCGCGGTACCATAGTGCCGATGGTTGGAACCCGGGCTTCGTGCCAGCCAATACCAGTATTGAGTAACGTGGCACCCGCGGCGGCAATCTGTTTTGCTAATGCCAAAACTTCATCATAACTGTTGCCATCTTCAACCAGGTCTAACATGGACAAACGATAAACAATAATAAAGTCGTCGCCACAAGCAGCACGCACTGCGTTAACCGTTTCTATTGCAAAGCGGCAACGCTTTTCAAAACTACCGCCCCACTCATCTGAGCGCTGGTTGGTTCTGGCACAAATAAACTGGTTAATCAGATAACCTTCAGATCCCATCACTTCAACACCATCATAGCCTGCCTTTTTAGCCAGCTTAGCCGCGTTGGCGAAGTCTTTAATGGTACTTCTAACCTGACGAGCTGACATCTGCGAAGGTTTAAACGGCGTGATAGGCGATTTAATATTACTTGGGGCCACACTAAATGGATGGTAACCATAACGGCCAGCGTGTAACAACTGTAAGCAAATCTTCGCACCATGCTCATGTACAGCTTGTGTAACTTGCTTATGTTTACCGGTTTGCCACCAAAAACTTAGCTGGCTACCAAACGGCACCAAATTACCGCGGAAATTAGGACTAATACCGCCAGTAATAATCAGGCCGACGCCGCCTTTAGCGCGTTCGGCATAAAATGCGGCAAGCTTTGAAAAACCCTGCTTTTCCTCTTCTAAGCCGGTATGCATTGAACCCATAATGACGCGGTTTTTCAGCGTTGTGAAACCCAAGTCCAGTGGTTGTAATAATTTTTGGTAAGCCACTTCACCCTCTCTGGTCGTACCTGTTATTTGTGGCAGACTTTAGCTGCTTTGTGATCGGATAGCAAGTCACGCCTATTATCAGCAGAAGTGTTACACATTTACTTACAAATTCCACTTAGCCTTTAGCGTCAAATTGTTTAGCATACCAACATGACCAATTTGTATTTGTTTTAACAGGAAGTCTTTATGACCGATAAAAAGTCAGGCCCTATCCGCCGATTGTTTAGCACACTCAGCCGCATTTATCGTGGCTTTCGCTCTATCATTTTAAATTTGCTCTTTATTGTTATAGTGGCCGTTTTGGCGGTGTCAATTTTTAGTGGCGATGATAAGGTTGAAGTGCCACCAACAGCTGCTCTAATTCTTAATTTGACTGGGGATTTGGTCGAAGAAAAACGCTGGGCTGATCCTATAGCAACCGCCATTAATGAAAGCCTGGGCGGTCAGGAAGAATCACCAGAGGTTTTGGTTAGCGATGTTGTAAATGTGGTAAAAAAAGCGACCAAAGATAACCGTATCCAGGCCATGGTGCTGGATTTATCGATGTTAGGCGGTGGTTCACTGGATAAAATGAAGCTAATCGGTAGCGCCATTGAAGATTTCAAATCGGCAGGCAAAAAGGTGTTTGCTTTTGGCGGTTACTATGGTCAAGGCCAGTACTTTCTTGCCAGCTACGCTGACGAAATTCATTTAAGCCCTATGGGCGCGGTGATTTTAGAAGGTTATGGCAGCTATCCAATGTATTATAAAAATGCCTTGGAAAAGCTGAAAATAAATACCCATGTATTTCGCGTTGGTACATACAAATCGGCGGTGGAGCCGTTTTTACGCAACGATATGTCTGATGCCGCAAAAGAAGCTAACATTGCCTGGCTCACTGAGTTATGGAACAACTACAAATCACAAGTTGCAGCCCGTCGTGGCTTTGACGTAACCAACTTTGACGAAACCTACGCTGCCCTGTTAGAAAAACTACAAGCTGCTGAAGGTGATTTAAGTCAGTATGCACTAAATGCGGGTTTAGTTGACCATATCAACACCAAAGAAGCATTTCGCCGCAACCTGGTTGCCATTGTTGGCGAGAACGATGAGCATACTTATAATCATGTAACCTTTAATGACTATGCAGATTTAGTTATTCCAGCACAACAATTTGACAATCCTCTGACTGATAAAGTAGGTGTAGTCGTTGCACGCGGTGTGATTGTCGATGGTCAAGCTAAAGCCGGATCCATCGGTGGTGACTCTACGGCAGCCTTGTTACGCCAAGCCAGACACGACGATAAAATTAAAGCTGTTGTGCTGCGTATTGATAGCCCTGGCGGTAGCGCTTATGCTTCTGAAGTCATTGCGCAGGAAATTCGTTTACTGCGTGAAGCCGGTAAACCCGTAATAGCGTCTATGGGCTCAGTTGCCGCATCAGGCGGTTATTGGATAGCAGCACCAACCAACGAAATTTGGGCGGCGCCTACCACGATCACCGGTTCTATTGGTATTTTTGGTTTACTGCATACCGCTGAAAATGTGTTGCCAACTCTAGGGCTAAATGTAGATGGTGTTGGTACCACTGAATTAGCCGGTATGTCGGGTGGCTTACCCTTATTTAAAGGGCTGGACGACAAAGCAAAAGATCTTTTCCAGTTATTAATTGAACGCGGCTATACCGAGTTTCTTACCATGGTAGGTGAAAACCGCAATATGTCAGTAACTGACGTAGATAAAGTAGCTCAGGGTCGGGTATGGACCGGCAGTAAAGCCCTGGAGCTTGGTCTGGTCGATAAACTTGGCACTTTTGATGACGCTGTAAAAGCCGCGGCGGAGAAAGCAGGTTTAAGTCAGTACGACGTAAAAGTGGTGAAGCAATCACTTACGCCAAGTGAACAAATGATCAAAGAGTTACTGGGTGAGGCGAAAGCACAGGGTTGGTTACCTCAGACGCATGTTAGTCCTGAGCAAAAATTATTGGGTAAATTCACTCAACAGTTAAAACAAGATTTTGTACTTCTTAACCAGTTTAATGATCCTAACGGTGTCTATTCATATTGCGTTGGCTGCAGCATTAACTGACAGCGTTAACGAAGTCTATTACAATGCCCGGTACGTAACCGGGCATTTTTATTTGCATAGCATTATTTGAATATTATGAGCAGAAAACGTATTTATGTCGCTTATACCGGCGGCACCATTGGTATGCAGCATTCCGAGCAGGGCTTTGTTCCTGTACCAGGCTTTTTAACCGATACGGTAAAAAAAATGCCGGAATTTTATCGGTCTGAAATGCCCGAGTTTGATATTCATGAATATCATCCTGTTATCGACTCTTCCGATATGACACCTGAACATTGGCGACATATCGCTGAAGATATTCAACAGCACTACCTGAATTACGATGGTTTTGTCGTATTGCATGGTACAGACACCATGGCCTATACCGCCTCTGCGTTGTCTTTTATGCTGGAGAACTTACAAAAACCGGTAATTATAACTGGCTCACAAATTCCGCTGGCACAAATGCGTTCTGATGGTCAGGTTAATCTACTCAATGCACTGTATCTGGCAGCTAATTACCCCATTGCTGAAGTTGCTTTATTTTTTAATAATCAATTATTTCGCGGTAATCGCGCAACGAAAGCGGATGCCAGTGGTTTTAATGCGTTTGCTTCACCCAATTTTCCGCCATTACTCGAAGCCGGTATTCATATCAATTTAATCGCAGGCCAGTTAAACCAGACAATAGATGCCGATCCATTAACGTTGGCATCAGTGGTGCCACAACCTATCAGTGTGGTGACGCTGTATCCGGGGATCAGCACAGATGTAATACGTAATATGACAACGGCGCCAGTACGTGCCTTAATTATCAAATCATTTGGCGTAGGTAATGCCCCACAGCGGCCAGAGTTATTACAAATACTCTCTGATGCAAGTGCTCGCGGACTCATTATCGTTAATTGCACGCAGTGCTTTAAAGGTAAGGTTAATATGCAGGGCTATGCTACAGGTAATGCGTTAAAACAATCTGGTGTCATTAGCGGTTATGATATGACATTGGAAGCCACCCTAACCAAGTTACATTATCTGCTTAGCAAACCTTTGAATCCAGACGCTATTCGCCAACAAATGCAGCAAGATTTACGCGGAGAGCTGACAGCAGATTAAGTCTGCTGTCAGACAATACTTTGTTAAACGCTTTGCAAGAAGGATTGTTAAAAGCTTTGTAAAAAAGCGGCTTTATTCAAACAGTGCTTTAACACGGGCTAACAACGGCAGCTCTGCCTCAACAACGGCACCAAACTGTAACCAACGCTTAAACAACGTATGTTTATCCAGCACATTACCTTGGTTATGCTTGTCCGACAGCAGTAGCAGTTGCACTTGCTGACGAGCGGCTTGCATCTCTTTGGGCGAAGCAACATCGCAAATAATTTCCAGAGCCAGTGTAAGCTGTGCGCGAGTTAACTGTTGCTCCTGTCCCTGGGCAAAGCTATCGCGATACTTAGCGGGTAACTGTTCCGCGGTCAACGCAGGATTTGCTAGCAGGTTAAACATCTCGACAACGTCTCGCTGTTGTTGTTGTTGTTGCCAACTAATAAGTTTTTGAGCAAGTGTATCCCGTAACTGCCTTACCACTTGCTGAGCAGCGCCGTTTTGCGGATGTAACCCTTCAACTTGCTGTTGCAAGGCACTTAGTTCAGCGCCACTGCTTGCTTGTTGTATCGCGGTTTTTAATTCAGACAGCGTTGCATCAAACTGCTGCAACTCAGCTTGTTCAGCCAATTGCTGCTGTTGTGCTTGCTCTGCACGTGCATTAAAAAAACCATCACAAACGGCCCTAAATTCAAGCCACAACGACTGATCTTGTTTACGCGCAGCCTGCCCCAACGTCTTCCATTGCTGCTGACATTCTTTAAGAATTTTTGCCGTGACGTTTGCCTCACTTAACGAAATGGCAGACTGTGCTTTTGCAATAAGTTGCTGCTTTGCGTCCACCACCTGTTGCTGCGCGGCCAGTAACCCCTCGCGCAAAGGCGTTAATGCCTGCGTAAAGGCATCATTTAATACTGAAAACTGCTGCTTATCCACCGCACCAGCTTGTTGCCAGGCTTGTTTTAACTGATTCAACTGGTTATCCAGTGTTTTAACGTCCAGATTTTGTTGTTGTAATAAAACAGCTTGCTGAATCAGTTGCTCTCGTTGTTTAACGTGTTCAGCACGCTGTGCATCTAACGCGGCAAAATAAACGCGACACGGGGCAAACGCATGCTCACACGCCACATCAAATGCATTATTTAACTGCGCTTCCATGGTCGCATCAGCTTTGCCTAAACTGTTCCACTGTGCACGAGCCTGTTTTACCTCATCTGCACGCTGGCGGATTTGATTATCAGGTACCTCAGCACTTAACTGCTGCATCTGCGCCAGCAATTGTTGCTTACGCGGTGTGGCAATATATTCCTGCCAATCTGCCAGCTCTGTCATTTTGTCACGGGCAAACTCGTAATCTTTACTTAGCTGAGCACGTTGCTGTTCAGTAAGTTGTTGATAATCTTCTTCAATGCCTTTAAAAAGACCAAAAAGCACCTTGTACTTACCGGCATTGTATAGCCGGCGATACTGCGCTAATTTACTGCGACACTGACGTTGAAATTTTTCACTTTCTGCATCAAAAGACTTTGCCAGGTCCTGCCACTGTTGAGACAGTGCGGTTTTAGCTTCAAGTAAACTTGCTGGCACCGCAATAACCATCGCTTTAGTTAAACGACGCCACTCTTGCTGCCATAGAGTTAACTGCGTCGTATGCTGTTGGTACTGCTCTGCGGTTGTTGGAGCAGTTAACGCAGCCCAGTCCGCAACTATGCGGGTTAATTGTGCTAATTGTTCGGCCAACAGCGGTAATTGTGCTAAACGCTGTTGTAACTGTGATATACCTTTAGCCAAACTCGCCCGGTTAGCGACATCAGCGTCAGCTAACTTAGCCGACAAGTCCTGTAACTGCTGCTCCAACTGCTGCGCCGCATTAATATCCGTATTTAGTAGCGTTTGTTGCAGCTGCTGCTCTAGTGTAACCAATTCCTGCTGCAATGCGTGTTGTTCTTGAGCCTGAGCTGCATTTTTCGCCTGCTCTGCCTGAATACTCTCTAACTCAGCCAAGCGTGGCGCCAACCAGTGTTGTAACTGCTGAACTATTTTGTCGTATTTGGCCTGATATTCAGCAGCTTCTTCGCCAAGGCAAGCCAGCTCTGGTGTTAATTCTTGCCAATGAGTTTGATATTCCCCAAGCTGCTGCGGGATGTCAGACAATGTCACTCGCTCACGAACGGCATTAAGTTTGGCCAGTAATAACGTAAGCTGCTTACGCAGCAATAGCGGTTTTTGTTTTTGTTCGTGGCAGTGTTGTAATTTTTGCACCACGTCAGTTTGTAACTCACCATCTAGCTGTTTCGCCAGTTTCTCCAGCGTCTTTTCATCATTTATTTGAGCCAGCAATTCTCGTTTTTGTGCTAACTGCAATACCGGATCTTGTAGTGCTTTCTGATTAAGCTCGGCTTTATTTAGACGCTGCAACAAACCAAATTTAATACCGGCGTCTGTTTCAGTTTGCGCGAGTTGCTCAAGAATGCTGCTGCGGTTGCACTGAGCAATAAACTGTTGTTTGAGCTTCGGCTCAACTTTATTTTGCAATAATTGGCTAATTAAAGTTTGTTCAGCCAGCTGCTGTAAACGCTCAGCGCTGTCATGCTTACTTGCCTGCCACCACAATGCAAAATCATTTAGCTTTAGCAAAGCGGCTTTGCGCACAGCCTCAGCCCCGTCGTTAAATGCCAGCTCATGCAAAACAGATTTGTGTTCCTGATCATTTTGGTTCAGATCCGCAATGGCTAACTGTCGCACAGCGGCATCGGCATGTTGCCACTTAGGTTTAAAAAAACGTTTAAAGATCATCGTGCGAGAACCTTGCAATAGACGGCTGAGTGTCGAACTGTTTTTTTAGTTCGGCTTTAGATTTGTGTACCATTTGACCATCAGCACCAATGGTAAATAGTTCATCAGATTTAAGAACTTGTGCCTGATACGCCATAACCAACTGCAGACTTTGTTCACGCTGGCTTTCGTCCATCGCATTGCCATCTGCCCAGCGGCCTGTGGCAACAGCTTCGGCCAATTTTTCATATGTATCAGGCGTCATGGCCTGAACGAGTGCAGTAAAATTCATTTTATTTACGCTTTTTCATAAACATGATGCGGGCCCGGCTAATCATATACCAACAAAAGCCAAAACCAATTGCACCTCCAGCAATATATTGCTGATAACTACCAGCTTGAGGGTCCCACCAGTACATTAAACCAAAGCCGGCTAAAAATAACAGTAAAGCAAACATAGAATGATTAACTAAGCTTTGCGCTTTATCCAATGCTTTATTACGCTCTAGCGAGTCACGCTTTTCCGGTGTTAAACCTGCAATATCACCGTTACATTTTGAGCATATCGCACTTTTATCAGAAATTTTTTGCCCACAAAATGGGCAGGAAATAATAGCCATAGTACCCCAATATAAATTTGGCTGCGTTTCAGCCGCCTACTGCATTGCTTCGTATATTTTACTCATGATGCTGCCATACATGCCAGTTTCAAACCTGTCTCCGGCAAAATAATAGCCATTTTCACCTTCAGCCAACACCGGGCTGTGTTTTTTATTGGTCAGTAACACCACAATCAAGCCATAATAAGGGTCAATTAAGGTTGCAGTTCCTGTCCAACCGGTATGGCCAAAGGCATATGCACTTGCATACGGGCCAAAGTGCCAGTTTAGATCGCCACCCGTTGCTGTACGCCATCCCAAGCCAACCGTATGATCCGACACTGACGGACGCACAAATTGCTGTAACACCTCAGAACTAAATACCGGTGTCAGCGCGTATCCACCTTGCAATGCCAGCATGGCTAAACTGGCTGTTTCTCTGGCTGTAGAAAATAACCCCGCATGCCCTGCTACACCATCAAAAGCATAATGCGCCTTTTCATCATGAACATTACCACGTACTACGCCACGCGTGTCTGCTGGAAATATAACCCTACCACCTCGACTATTACCGTCCAGCTCTGTCGCAGCGATGCGTTGTGCCGGTATACCCTTTCGTAGTGGGTTAAAAACGGTGCTACGCAGTCCCATTGGTTGATACAGCGTATGTTCGAGGTAATCATCTTGTGTTTCGCCAGTAATGCGTTCGATAAGCAAGCCCAGCAACATGTAATCAATGTCGCTATACACCGCTTTGCCGCCACGGGCACGTTCAAAAGGCACTTTAGTCGCGACAAGCTGCATACTTCGGTTACGATCCAGTGAATAGAACTGCTCGCCATGTCGATTATCGGGTCGATGAAAATGCACCTCTGGTGGATAACCCGCGTTATGGTAAAGTAAATCACTCACCAGACGTTGTTCGCGTCCATCCCCTATATATTCGGCAATATACTGTTGTACTGGCAAATTGATGTCTAACAATCCCTGACTAACCAAGTGCATAATAGCGTAATTGGTCGCATACATTTTGGTGTTAGAGGCCAAATCAAATAGCGTGTCTGTACGCATTTTTTCAGGTTGCGCCAGCATATTACCACTACTATCAAAACGACTGGCAAAACCGTAAGCTGTTTCTTTGATCACTTTGCCATTTTTAGCAATTAATAAAACTGCGCCTGGAAAACCTTGTGCAACTTCATGGTTAATTAACTGATCCAGTTCATCAAGCACCGCCGAAGAAAAGCCTGCTTGCTCTGGTGTGCCAGCTTGTAATTCGGGATAAGGCAAAACTAACCGTACTTTGGCACCTAAAGGCTTTATATTTAACAGCGCTAATTGATTAAGCCCATTACGGGTGTACTGGCTAATATCAAACACTAAATGCTGTCCCAGCTGAGCGCCGGGTGTCAGCGTAAACGCTTTGCCATTAATATTTAATGTCAGTGTTTGCGCTGTCGCCAATTCAACCAGTAGCGTACCCTGCCCCTTGTAGCCCATGAAACTGGCACGGTTATTAACCAGTGCCCGTTTACTGCTGTTTTCTGGCCAGCTCACATCAAGCTGACCTGATGATATGCCTTGGCCCAATGCCAACCTTTGCTGAGCATTTTGCTGCGTGACGGGTAGCGGCGAGACAGCAAGCCATTGCTGCACCGAAACACAACCTATGAGCAAAAGCAGCGCTGATGTCAGCACTGCTGTTGTTATTGTGTTACGCACATTCAAACTTAACCCAGCTTGTTAACAACGGCTAACACAGCGGGCAGCATGTCTTGGCCCAGTTTCATTGAGCGAACATCGGACCAACCGTAGGCTTCATCGGGTAAGTTAGCATTGTCTTTAAATGGCATTTCAACGGTGTATGCCAGACATTTAAACTGCTCACCCACCCATGTCGTTGCTACGGTCATATTGGCCTGACCCGGTGCATCCAGATCGTAACCAAACTCGGTTTGAAACTCTGGGGTTACCGCTAACAATGTTTGCTTAAACACATCTTCCAGCATCTTAATCCGGTCGTTGTATGATGGAACACCTTCTGTTCCCGCGACAAAGTTATAAGGTAAATTTTCATCACCGTGCATATCTAAAAACAGGTCAACACCGGTTTCGAGCATTTTTTGTCTAACCAAGTACACTTCAGGACTTTTTTCCATCGAGGGTGCTAACCACTCGCGGTTTAAATTCATGCCAGCGGCGTTGGTCCGCAAATGGCCACGGACCGAGCCATCTGGGTTCATGTTGGGCACTATGTAAAACACCGCTTTATCTAACAGTGCGCGAGCAACACCATCGTCTTCATCTAACAGCCTATCCAGTAACCCTTCAATCAGCCACTCGGCCATAGACTCACCCGGATGTTGGCGTGCCGTAATCCATACTTTCTTTTTGCCTGCTTCGGGCTCACCAACAATTAACAAACTCATATCGCGGCCATCTAAGGTTTCACCCAGCTCAACCAGTTGACAGTTATAATCTGACTGCGCCTGATGTAGTAAATCCATATGACGCTCGTAGCTATACGGCGCGAAATAAGCAAAATATACCGATTCTGCTTCAGGGAAATGCTTAATCGTTAATGCTTTACCATCAAATTCCGTTTCAACACGAAACCAGGTTTGACGATCGTAAGATGCCACGGCTTGATACTCTTTCCAACCGTCCGGATAGGCCGAGTCACCGGCATTGGTAATAGTAAGAGTATGCTCCTGGGCATGTTCGGTACTTAAACGAAAGTGAAACCATTGATAGAAATCTGATTGATTGTCTTTGCGGATGGCCAATTGAATGTTATCAGGGGTATCTGCCTGAATGACGTCAATGTTACCGCTGTCAAAATTACTGGTGATTTTCATAAAGTAAACCCAATGCCTATAAAAAGAAAAAACTAGCACAGCATTAATAATGCTTAAAAGTACGCTGTATGCCAGTTGTTGGTGAACAGGATTCTAACAGGTTAGCGCCAAAGAAAAAGCCGCTTAAAAACGGCTTTTCGATGAAGTAACGAATTAACGCGCTACCGGCAACGTTGGGTACTTAATACCGGCCATATCGTTCATCACACGAATAACCTGAGTACTGTAACCGAATTCGTTGTCATACCATACGTACAACACACAACGATCACCATCAACAATAGTCGCTTGAGAGTCAACTACACCCGCATAACGCGAACCAACTAAATCTGATGATACGATCTCAGTAGAGGCGGTAAAGTCAATTTGGTCCTGTAATTCAGAGAATAACGACGTTCGCTGTAAAAAGTCATTCATCTCTTCGCGACTGGTTTCACGGTTTAAGTTCAGTGACAAAATGGCCATAGACACGTTTGGCGTCGGCACCCGAATAGCATTCCCCGTCAACTTGCCTTTTAACTGAGGCAAGGCTTTAGCCACAGCACTGGCTGCACCTGTTGATGTTAGCACCATATTCAGTGGCGCTGCACGACCGCGCCGCTCTGCGCTGTGGAAGTTATCAATCAGGTTTTGGTCATTTGTATAAGAATGCACGGTTTCAACGTGGCCGTTACGAATACCAAATTCATCTTCTAAGGCTTTTAACACCGGCGTAATGGCATTGGTAGTACAGCTGGCAGCTGACACAATCTTGTGTTCCGGCAGAATCATATGCTGATTTACACCGTAAACAATATTGGGAACTTCGCCTTTAGCTGGCGCCGTTAACAGCACCTTAGCGCTGCCTTTGCTTTTAAAATGAATACTCAGTTCTTTGTCATCTTTCCAGATCCCGGTGTTATCAACCACCAGTGCATCATGAATACCGTATTGCGTATAATCCACTAACTCAGGAGAATTAGCGTAAATTACCTTAATAAAGGTACCATTGGCTTTAATACCTTGATTTTCTTCATCAATGGTAATACTTCCATTGAACGGGCCATGAATTGAGTCACGGCGCAATAAGCTGGCACGCTTCTCCAAATCGCCTTTTTTACCACCACGCACAACAATTGCGCGTAAACGTAATTTGCTGCTAGGCCCTGAGCGCTCTAACATCAGGCGCGCTAACAAACGGCCAATACGGCCAAAACCGTAAAGCACAACATCAACTGGTTTTACTTGATCTTCACGATCAAGAATATCGGACAGTTCAGCTGCTAAATACTCTTCCAATGCGATGCCATTCGCCGCATTTTTATAGATGAAACCATAAGCCAGCTTGCCAATATCAACACGACCCGGTGCTATATTCATTTTGCTAATCGCATCTAGCACAGGAAAACATTCGCGCAGGCGCAACTTTTGCCCTTCAAAACGCTCAACGCTTTTATGTGCTTTTATAATATCGATTGTTGTCGCATTCACGAGTGGGCGGCCATACACCACCACTTCAATGCCTTTGTTGCGATACAGTCTGCCAATAATTGGCTGCATGTTTTCGGCATATTCTTGGCGCTCTTGCCAGCTCTTCTGATACATTTCTTCGTGCGATAGGGTCATGTGTGTAGGCCTTTTACTTCATTAAGATGAATTAATCGGGTGTTAAAGTGAGGTCTGCGCCGCTAATTGCTTTAACGGCGCGTATTGTAATAGAAGTTGAAAGGCTACGACAACAGTTACAGCTTTTTTATTCATTTTCAGCTGTAAAGCTTAACGAAACCGAGTTTACACAATAGCGGGTTCCTGTAGGCGCCGGTCCATCATTAAACACATGCCCCAAATGCGCATCACAATTAGCACACAATATTTCAGTTCTTGTCATACCATGGGTATTATCAGGCTGATACTTTACCTTATCTGCAACTGCTTGATAAAAGCTTGGCCAGCCACAGCCTGCATCAAATTTAGTGTTTGAGCTAAATAATTTGTTATTACAACAAATACAGTGATATGTCCCCTGCTGTTCATTATGGAGCAGTTCTCCGCTAAAAGGATACTCAGTACCTTTAAGGCGAGTAACCCGATACTGTTCATCAGTTAACTGCTCACGCCATTGTTGCTCTGTCTGTTTCATCTAATTTGTTTCCTTAATAAAGTGCGCTGTTATACCTGCTTAAACTACATAATGCTGTATACGTAAAAAACTGCCTCATAGTGTTTTTTTCTAGCAATTCACATTGTTGTCATGAATTTTTGTTTCACTGCGCTGGTCGAACCAGGAGAATATTAATGACCAGACTAACCCGCCGTGATTTTCTTTTTGCCTCAGCTGCGACCATTGGCAGCGTGGTAATCTCTACCAGCCTAGCAGGTTGTAGCAGTGATGAACCAGCGCCGCAACCACTGCCCTATAATGTTGAATTCTCACACGGAGTAGCCTGTGGCGACCCAACAGCTGATGCGCTATTACTATGGACCCGCGTAACTGCTGATGCAGCAGAAGTGCCGCTAGAGTGGCAATTGGCGCTGGATAAAGAATTTAGTCAACTTGTTCGTTCCGGTGAAACAACAACGTCTGCCGCCAGCGACTATACCGTTAAAATTGATGTGCGTGATTTATCGGCCGGGAGTGAATATTTCTATCGCTTTAGGGCGGGGACACAATATTCAGCAATAGGACGGGGTAAAACGTTACCTACTGGCGATGTTAACCAGGTAAAACTGGCAGTATTTTCCTGCGCAAACTATCCGGCCGGTTATTTCCATGTTTACGCTAAAGCAACTGAAATAAGCAACTTAGATGCAACGATTCATTTAGGTGACTACCTTTATGAATATGGTATAGGTGGTTATGCCAGCGAAGATGCCGCAGCACTGGGTCGTGAAGTGCAACCGGTTAACGAAATGGTGAGCTTGGCTGATTATCGCCAGCGCTATGGGCAATACCGCACAGATTCTGCATTACAGCTACTACATGCTGCAGCGCCAATGATTGCCGTTTGGGATGATCATGAAGTTACTAATGACACCTGGCGTGACGGTGCTGAAAATCATCAACCCAATGAAGGCGATTTCACCGAGCGAAAACGCGCTGCACTTCAAGCCTACTTTGAATGGATGCCAATACGCCCACTTTCGGCGAATGACGAAGAAACCATTTATCGTCAGTTTGAGTTTGGCAACCTGGTTAATTTACTTATGCTCGATACACGGGTTATTGGCAGAGACAAACAGCTTGAATATGCCCAATACATTGACCCGGTAAGCGGTCAACTTGATGCAACTCGCTTTAGCGCTGATTTAACCCAAAGCAACCGCACTTTACTAGGCAATGAACAGCTGCAATGGCTACAAGATAAACTAAGTCAGAATGATGCACGCTGGCAAATACTTGGCCAGCAAGTGCTGATGGGACGCATGTTATTGCCTGGTGCTGTTGCGTTACAGCAATTAAGTATTACAGATTTC
>Ga0100394_1001271_pt1 | contig 21070 bp, 19 predicted proteins | sample CryGeymeta201518_FD_81549 | JGI IMG/M metagenome (GOLD analysis project Ga0100394, IMG submission 81549) | Groundwater microbial communities from Crystal Geyser aquifers in Utah, USA - Crystal Geyser metaG 2015-18 | ecosystem: Environmental > Aquatic > Deep subsurface > Groundwater | place: USA... | reverse complement strand
CTCGCAGTAAAAGTTTTTTTACAAGCCTATGGCCGAGCTTTAGCTTTGGCGTTGCTATTGCACTTACTATTTTTGACTGCATTATTACAAACCCGATTTACACCGTTGGCTAAGCCGCCTGCCGCTGAAGCAACAGTGTCGTACTTGTACCAACCGCCACCGCCATTGCAACAAAAAGCGCAGGCATTGTCCGTGCCTGAAAGCAGTGATAAAACTGAACCTGTCGCGACAACCACAGCTCCCGCTGTGGTGGAAAAGTCAGCAAAGAAAGTTGATACCCGTAGCGCTGTTGTTGCTGAAAAATTACCTGATATCGTTGACCAACCAGAAAAAAAACATACAGAGCAAGCGGCAACGACACTGCAGCTAAGCCTGGCACAGCGTGCATTAAACCGTGCCGCAACCAGTGTACCTGCATCGATAGAGCAGGCAGCATCTGCCGGGTATCAACAATTTATGCAGGCGCGGCAACAGCCCAAATTGACGGTAGAAAAGCGCCATCAAGAGCTCAGCAATGATCCGGCGCAGCAGGTGGTGGCGGAATTGGGTGATGGTATACAGCTTATTCGTATCAAAGGGGGGTGCCGTATCGCTGACCCATCTAAAGGGGGTTTTGACGGCCTGATGGCTGCTAGCGCGGTAGTGCCGTGTGGTGATGAAGCAAAGACCAGCGACCTGCTTAAACAGGCGCTGGACAAACACAGTAAACGTTAATCAGGCTTCAGCAATATGCTGCTCTAAGCGGGCTTTTAACTCACCCTCAATTGCAACGGCTTTGCCGGTTTTCTGGTCAAGACAAACAAAGGTCACTTGGGCATCGGCGGCGACAGCATCTTTACCCACAATGCGTACCTCTTGCGTCACTACCGCGCTTTTACCGCCTACTTTACTAAAGCGGGTTAATACTTCTAACGTATCACCCATGGTGGCCGCTACCCGGTAGTTAATATTAATATTAACGATGACCCAGGCCAAACCATGTTTGGCAAACCACTCAATATCGCCGCTGTCTTCTAGGTAGCCCCAGCGCGCTTCTTCCAGAAACTCCAAATAGCGGGCGTTATTCACGTGCTGGTAAATATCTAAATGGTAACCGCGCACTTTAATCAGGGTTTTGTGTGTCATGTGTTGGCTTAGTATTTGATTCAGGTGAAGTGATTGTGGCATATCAAAACTGGCCAAACCAGTGTTAGTGCTGAAGTTTTTTGTAACATACAGTGATCAATATTTGCAAAATAAAACTTTTTCGGTAAATTGCTAGCAAGCTTAATAAAATCAATCAGTTTAAGGGAACCGGATGAAAAAGTGGATTTGGCTGGCGCTGCTAAGCTGTGGCGCTGTGCAAGCCGACATGTTGGACGCGTTAAAAGCTTATGAACAAAAAAACTATATTGATGCGCAGCAACAGTTTGCTGAGTTGTTGCCATTGGGCAATGAGCTGGCAGCTTTTAATTTAGGTGTTATGGCATACCAGGCTGAAGGGCAACCGCAAGACCTGACCAAAGCACTAACCTATTTTATGCTTGCCGCTGACTTGCGGCATGAGCAGGCAAAAAACTTATTGGCACGTTTGGCTGCGCAAGCCAGTGAGCAACAATTGGAGCTGGCCAATCAGGAGTTTGAACGGTTAAAACAACGCGTGGCTATTGTCGCGACAGATTTAACCAAATCTCGCAATGCTAACGCACCTGAACCTATTCGGCGTGTACATCCTGACTACCCCATAGAGGCTGCGCGGCAAGGGCAGTTTGGTTATGTAGCGTTGCGCTTTTTAGTTGATGAGCAGGGCGAAGTTACCGCGGTGGACACCATGGATGCGTATCCAAAGAAGGTGTTTGAAAAGTCGTCAATTCAGGCGCTGAAACGCTGGCGTTTTGAGCCCAGTGGGCAAAAGCATCTGATGAACGTTCGGTTAGATTACTCCTTCGATGGTGGCGTTAAATTATCCGCTGTAGAAAACATGATGGAACAGCATAAGTTGTGGGAGTACGCCGCTTTAGGTGCGCCAGAGTATCAGCTGGCGCTTGGGACTTTGTTGTCGTTAATTGAAATACAAAGCCCGAACAGCTTTTGGTACGACCCTGATATGCCATTAGCCGCAACGCCAGATTTTAGTATTTATACCAAGCATGCCGTGCTTCGTCCTGACTTTGATGGTTTTTGGGGGCGTGCGATTGTCAGGGTAGCTGAAGACGGCACGATTACTGAACAAATCAAAGCTGATTTTGAACCGGGTAGTGAGTTAACCAGCCTGGTAGGTTTAAAACTGAAAGGCAAAGTAGAAACGGATGTATATCGTTTAGCGCGTTCATCTACTGATGGTGCTCGGCGCGTTTATGTTACACCGTCTATTCAAACTTCTCGTGCTATGTCTGGCATGTTTTGGTGGGAGCAGGCAGCTAAAAATGGCAATTTGGACGCGCAGCGTGTAATGGCGGCTTATGATGCTCAATGGGAAAATTATTTGTTAAGCCAGCAAGATGCTGAAGTGATGGCCTGGACGGGTACCCGCTTGATTATTAATGGTCAGCGTGAGCAGGGTATGGCATTGTTGGAGCAGGCGATAGCAAAAAACTATCAGCCAGCAAAAGAAATGAAAAAACAGTTTATGTAACCGTCTACTGTATATAATAAAAACGCCCCTTGTGGGCGTTTTGTATTTTTAGATATAGGCAAAGGCATCGCCAAACATATGTTCCCGATGTGCACCTTGTTCAATAAAGGCGCTACGCACTACGCCAGCCATGGCAAACGGGCCAGCAACATAAATATCGTAGGCTTCTAAGGAAACAAAATCTTCCAGCACGGCTTCATGAACCATGCCGCTGCGGCCCTGCCAACTTTCATCCAGCTGTTGTACGACCGGAATAAAACGGTATTTACTGTTTTGTGCTGCCCACTGCTGCATTGTTGCATTGTGGTACAGCGCGGCCTGCTCACGCACGCCCCAGTAAACAAATACCGGTCGGTCTACTTTTGTCGCCGCGATGCTTTGCGCAATGCTGTAGACATAAGAAAACCCGGTACCGCCTGCGACTAAAATTAGTGGCCGCTCGCTGTCGGCGCGAAATTGCGCATTACCCAGGCCAATTTCTGCTTGCACCGGTTGCTTTAACTGGTGCTGTTGCAACAGGTGCGCCAGTGCCTGGCTGGCATACTGATCGGCTACCGCGCCACCAATATGAAGCTCCAGTTGCGGCTGTGCGGGGGTGCTGGCAATTGAAAAAGGCCGTTTGTCACTGTCGCTCAGGTAAAGTTGTAAATACTGGCCGCTTTCAAATGTTACCGGCTCAGCCGGCGTTAACACCACACGATTAACCGTGGGGGTTAAGGCTTCAATTACATCTACGTTACAGGAAATTGTTGTCATAATATTCTTCGCGAAAACCTCAGCGCTTAGCCTTGGATAAAAGGATGGTGTAAAACCAGATCGGTACAGGGGTAGGCTAAACAACAGTAAGTAAACTGCTGTTGTTTGTCCAGCTCAGTTAGCGGCTGCGGTTCACTATAACGCACCTCACCACTTTTTAATTTGCAGACACAGCTGGTGCAAACGCCCTGGCGGCAACGATTAGGAAAGTCGATACCGTTACGCAGTGCAGCGTCAAGGATGGTTTCATCCGGTTTCACAGTAAAACTTAGCTGCGCTGGCGCAATAGTTACCAAATAACTCACAATTTGCTGTCCTTTATTGGCAACGTAATACCCAAGGTAGACCAAATCTCATCTACGCGTTGCTTAACAGCCGGGTCCATTACAATGGGCTCACCCCATTCGCGGTTGGTTTCGCCCGGCCATTTATTGGTAGCGTCCATGCCCATCTTTGAACCCAGGCCAGAGACCGGTGAGGCAAAGTCAAGGTAGTCTATTGGTGTGTTTTCAATCAGTGTGGTATCGCGTGCCGGGTCCATACGGGTGGTAATGGCCCAAATCACATCCTGCCAGTCGCGGGCATTGATATCGTCATCGCACACAATTACAAACTTGGTATACATAAATTGGCGCAGGAACGACCAAACACCCATCATTACCCGCTTGGCGTGCCCGGGGTACTGCTTTTTCATGGTCACAATAGCCAGCCGGTACGAGCAGCCCTCAGGTGGCAGGTAAAAATCGGTAATTTCTGGAAACTGTTTTTGCAGTATGGGCACAAAAACTTCATTTAACGCCACGCCCAGAATAGCCGGCTCATCCGGTGGTCTGCCGGTATAGGTGCTGTGATAAATAGGGTCTTTGCGCATTGTTATATGGGTTACGGTAAATACCGGAAAACTGTCTACCTCGTTATAATACCCAGTGTGATCGCCATAGGGCCCTTCGGGCGCCATTTCACCCGGAGCAATATAGCCTTCCAGTACAATTTCAGCGCTGGCGGGTACCTGTAAATCATTGCTGATGCACTTTACGACTTCAGTATTGTCGCCACGTAGCAAACCGGCAAAACCATACTCTGACAATGTATCTGGCACCGGAGTTACCGCCCCCAGAATGGTGGCTGGATCGGCTCCCAGGGCCACCGATACCGGATAATTTTGTCCCGGATTGGCCTTTTGAAACTCATAAAAATCCAGCGCGCCGCCGCGGTGCGATAACCAGCGCATAATCAGCTTATTTTTGCCCAGCACTTGCTGACGGTAAATGCCCAGATTTTGACGCTCTTTATGTGGGCCCTTTGTTACGGTCAAGCCCCAGGTAATTAACGGTGCAGCATCACCAGGCCAGCAGGTCATTACCGGTAGCTGAGTTAAATCAACCTGTTCATCACTTAACACAATTTGCTGACAGGCGGCTTTTTTCACCTGCTTTACCGACATATTCAGCACCTGCTTAAAAATAGGCAATTTACTGAAAGCGTCTTTCAAGCCTTTTGGCGGCTCTGGCTCTTTTAAAAACGCCAATAGCTTGCCCACTTCCCGCAGCGCAGAAACCTCTTCCTGGCCCATGCCCAGTGCCACCCGTTGCGGGGTACCAAACAGGTTAGCCAATACTGGCATGTTATAGCCTTTAGGGTTTTCAAATAAAATAGCCGGGCCACCGGCGCGCAGCGTGCGGTCAGCAATTTCGGTCATTTCCAGCACCGGGTCCACTTCGACGGTAACTCGAACAAGTTCACCGCGCTGTTCCAGCTGGGCAATAAAATCGCGCAGATCTTTATATTTCATAGTGGCCTTTTAACAACGAAAGGGCATAAATACGACATAAATGCCACTTCGATCAGAATGACAACATTATACAGCTCTGTTGCGCGCTGACCAGTTTTGCCAAAGCGCTAAATAAAGGGAGATATGCACAGCTGTGCCAATTAGTTTGATTTTTCACAGCCACATAAAATGACGCCCAATTCACTTGGGTTAATATCCGCTGAAATGACATGAAATATTTGCAGCAATAAGCTGGCAGAAAAAATGCCTTTACTGAGTTTTGAGCGCAAGTTGGCAGGAGTTTGCTCAATACCTATATTGGCCAGCAAGTTACTTAGCTCAGCGTATTTGATACCCCGTTTTTGCAATTCAGCCTTTACCAGACGTGACGCGACACAGTTCCAATGCGGCAATTTGTTGCTCATGATACACACCTGAATAACATTGACCACATTTAAAATACATGGTACACATCTTTATAGCAAGGTATAGGTTTAATATGGAGAAATCTGCCCATGAGATTGTTAAGTGTAATGTTAATGGCGCTGGTGTGCGTACCGGTATTCGCGGTGGATTATATTCAACCTAAACCTTTACAGGAAGTGGTAAAAACGCCGGTAGCAACAGTAAAGTCTGGCCAACAGCAGCTACCCATTATCAGTTGGGGTGCTGATATGGCCACCATATATGCAAATGGCAATAGTCAAAAATCAACACCTCAATCTTTGTTTGCCGCTGCCGGGCTAGATTTCAATTTGGCGCGTGAAGATGTTTTCGCCACGCAGCTATCGAATTATCTTAGCGGGCAAACCCCCTATCTGCGCGGTACTATGGGCATGTTGAACATGGCGGCAGACTTATTAAACAAAGATATCAGAACAAAGCCGGTTGTTATTTTTAAATTGTCTGACTCGGCAGGCGGCGATGCCCTGGTCGTAAAAGACAGCATTCGTACCGTGGCCGATTTGAAAGGCAAAACCATCGTGTTGCAAGCCTATGGCCCTCATGTCGACTACCTAACGCGCATTTTGCAAGATGCTGGCATGTCAGTAAAAGATGTAAACCTGCGTTGGGTTGCAGATTTAACAGGTACCAATAATTCACCAGCCGCGGCGTTGCGAACTAAAGAGATAGATGCTGCCTTTGTTATTACGCCCGATGCGCTGGCGTTAACGTCAAATGGTGCTGTCGGCACTGGCTCAGAGGATTCAGTAAAGGGCGCGCGTATTTTACTGTCAACCAAAACTGCCAACAAAGTGATCGTTGATGTTTACGCCGTGCGCAGTGATTATCTGCAGCAACAGCCAGCGCAAGTGCAGGCTTTTGTCGGTACTTTATTGAAAGCCCAGGAGCAGGTTGCCACGTTGGTTGCTCAGCGGAATCAACAGAAACAAGACTACAACAGCTTCCTGCGTGCATCAGCACGGTTGTTATTGGATGCAGAGACTGCAACGGCTGATGCTGAGGGGCTTTATCAAGACGCAGCGCTGGCTTTGTTTAATGGTAATAAAGCTTTTTTTTCCAGTAGTAACGATTTGCGTCGTTTTTCTGTCATTGCCGAGGAGTCACTGGCGGGTGTAAAAGCCTTACAAATGGCAACGGGCGCTATGTCTTTGACAGCAAACAATTGGAATTATGAGTTGCTGCGCACTGGTATTGGTGCAGTGAAGTCGGTCGAGTCAGTACGATTTAATGAAAACGCCGCTGCCGCTGTTGTATCACGCAAGCAACAACAAGGTTCACTTGCTGAAGGTGAGTTATATTCTTTTGAGGTGTATTTTGCACCAAACCAAAATGCTTTTAGCGCAGATCTTTATAAAGAAGCCTTTGATAAAGTTATAAACTTAGCCTCTACTTATGGCGGAGCACTTATTACAGTAGAAGGTCATACCGACCCCATGGGTTACTTACGCCAGAAAAAGGCTGATGAAAACGCGTTAGTGTTGGGGCGGGTTAAACAGTCTGCCAAAAACCTCAGTTTCAGCCGTGCACAAAGTGTGCGCAGTGAAATTATAGCTTATGCCAATACCAAGGGTTTGGCGCTCGATTCCAGCCAGTTTGTTACCGTTGGGCACGGTATTGCGTTGCCGAAAACGGGCATATGCGGCGACGAACCTTGTGCACCGAAAACGGAGCAGGAATGGCGGTCTAATATGCGGGTGGTGTTTCGCATTATTCAGGTTGAAGCTGAAGCTGACGTGTTTAAACCACTGTAGAGCAGGATGAAAATGAGAACAGCACTATTATTATCTGCTTTATGCCTTGCTGGCTGTGGTCCTGCTATTGAGCCTGTAGCACAAGATACTGTCGAAGAAACGGCACAGCAAAAAAGCTACGCCTTAGCGGCCACTCGTTATGACTGGCCGGCAGCGAGCCAAAATCAGTCTTTAGCAGATAATTTACTGACACAAAACTATTATCTGGTTTTTGACGGTTCCGGTTCTATGTCGGATAGTAAGTGTGCGTCATCGCAGGAAAAAATTGACGTCGCAAAGTCCGCCATAAACAAATTTATTCAAAACATTCCGTCAACAGCGAATATCGGCTTATATGTTTTTGACCACTACGGCGCTCAGGAACGAGTGCCCTTAGGGCAAAACAGAAGCCAACTAATAGAGTCGGTTAAACGTGTGCTAGCCAACGGAGGGACTCCCTTGCGCTCAGCAGCCGAGGCTGGATATGAAGCCTTGACTAAACAAGCGCAAAAGCAGCTGGGGTATGGTGAATACCATTTAGTTATTATTACCGATGGTGAAGCCAGTAACAACGAAGACCCTGAACCCATTGTCAGGAAAATCCTGCGTGAGTCACCCGTTCAAATTCATACCATAGGTTTTTGTATTGGCGAAGGGCATAGCTTAAACATTCCGGGGCAAACTTATTATGCGGCAGCTAGCAACCCAGCAGAGTTGGACGCTGGTCTGGCGCAAGTTTTGGCTGAAGCTGATGATTACAATCTGCTTGATTACAACGGATCTGAAAACTAATGAACCACGCTCGTTCGGCTATGGTGTTGTTTCTGCTCGGCGCTATTGCAATCGGTGGTTACTACCTGTTTAAAGAGCAACATCTGGAAAATGCTTTTAAAGCCAGCTCTGATGCGTCCGGTGCAAAAGATCGCATCCGTATTGCGGTTGACTCCTGGGTTGGTTATTACCCTCTGTGTTCAGCTGAGTTGAAAAAGCGCCTGCGCGAGCTCGGTTATGTGCTCGAGTGCGTTGATGATGGTGCCGACTATCCGGGCCGAATGAAACAATTACAACAGGGCAACATCGATTTTGCCGTGGCAACGGTGGATAGCTACATTGTTGCCGGCGCCGCGGTTCGCTATCCGGGTGTTATTGTCAGTGTCATTGACGAGTCCAAAGGTGGTGATGCGATCATTGCGCGTAAAACGCGTTTTGCATCGCTGAATGACTTAAAAACCGGCGATATTAAGGTTGCACTTACACCATCATCGCCCAGTGAGTTTTTGGCTAAGTCGCTTGCGGTGCATTTTGATCTGCCGCCGCTGGCAAAGTCACAGCCATGGCTGGTAGCAACTGATGGTTCAGCCCAAGCGTTACAAGCATTACAGCAAGGTCAGGTTGATGTAGCCGTGCTATGGGAGCCAGATGTTAGTCGCGCGCTGCAAGACAAACAGTTTCATCGTCTTATAGGTACTGAGCAAACTGAGCGCATGGTCGTTGATGTGTTGGTTGCTCAGCGTGATCTGGTGGCGAAAAAGCCTGAATTGGTTAGTGTGTTTTTGCAACAGTATTTTCGCGTGCTGAAACGTTATCGGGATGAACCCAAGCTGTTGCAGCAAGAACTTGTTCTACATACAGGTTTAGCAGAAGCTGACGTTGACACTATGGTAAAAGGTGTTGCCTGGGCATCTCTAACGGACAATGCACTAACCTGGATGGCGCATGATGCCAAGGTACCGTCAAAAGAAGCGGCGATAAGTAGTATTGAATCAGTCATTTCAGTGCTGACAGATTATGGTGATTTGAACCGTAACCCACTGCCGGATGCAGATCCGTATCGATTGCTAAACAGCAGCTTTGTGCATCAGTTACATTTACAAAGTAACGCCGGTTTTACTGGCGCAGCTGATGCACTGCCGCAGGCAAAACAAAACTATGCCGCTTTAAGTGCGGCGCAGTGGCAGAATATGCGTGAAGTTGGCACATTAAAATTGCGGGCAATCAATTTTTCTTCCGGCAGTGATGTGTTGTCATTAGATGACAAAACCCGGCTTGATGAAATTGCTGCAACCTTGTCACATTATCCACATTTTTATATTGATATCCGTGGTCATTCTGGTGTGCGGGGTGATGCTGCTGCAAACCGACAGTTATCGCAAGACAGAGCTGATGCCGTTGCTCGTTATTTAGAATTGACACATAGTTTTGCTATAAACCGAATGCGTGCGCAAGGGGTCGGTGGTGAGCAGCCACTGGCACGACAACCGGGTGAAAGCGAGCGAAGTTATTTTTATCGCCTGCCACGGGTTGAACTGATTTTCTTAACTGAGCAGCTGTAAGCATGGCGGCAAAAGACCTATTTCAACCCGCGCAAATTAGACGTGCTGTAGCACAAAAAGCGGCGATTAGCCCTTTTGTGCTCTATCCAGCAGTATTAAGTGGTTTAGGGGTTGTTACCGGTGCGCTGTTTGGTTTTGGCGGCCTGGCGCTGGGTGTTGTTGGTTTTGGTGCAGCAACGGCGGTAACGGCATTTGCCACCGAATTTGGCTGGCGTCGAGATGAGCATGCCAAAAACATTTTAATGCAAGCCACGCGCAAGATGGAGCAACGCCGTCAACACGTCATTAGCAGTATCAAACAAGAGTTGGCCGGGCTGGATTTGCCGTTAGCAGCAGAGCAAGTGGATACCTTTGATGTGAAGTTCTCCACTTTTGTTGCTGTGTTAGCTGATAGGTTTGCCATAACAGAACTGACTTACGCCCGTTACTTGGGAGTAGCAGAGCAAGTGTATTTAAGTGGCTTGGATAATATACGCAATGCCATGATCGCGCAAAAGGCACTGGGTGCTATTAACGCCGACAGACTGCGGCAACGTATTGCTGGCCTGTCAGCATCGGCACCAGAGCGGCCTGCTTTGTTAAGCCGATTGGAAGGCTTTAACAGCACGTTGGCACAAATCAGCGAACTGTTGTTGTTGAACGAAAAAGCTTTAACCCAGCTGGATGATGTAACACAGCGTTTAGCCAGAACGAAAGTAGAGCGTGGTATGGCGGATTCAGATACGGAGTCTGCTATTGCTGAGTTGCATCGTCAGGGCCTGCGCCTGGCAGAATATGCCAGCCAATAAGCATTAATGGAGAGAGATATGACTACATCAGGTGTAAGTGAAAATGCTGCATTGCAGGCCGTGACTGCCGACATGCTTAGCGCTGAAGTCGATACGCCAGCGCAGCAACAAGTGCCAGCCGATATTATTCAAGCTGCGGATCAGGTTGTTGCGCAGTTGTTTGCTGTTGATGTCGACAATGAAACGGCAAAGCAGCAAGCGGTGCAATCTGTAGAAACCATGGGGTTAAAGCTACAGCAAGAAGCCTCGCGCCGTTCTGAAATTTTAAAACAGCCAATAGCAACATTGGCGCGCAACAGTGAAGATGGCGGGCCTGTGGCAAAGTCATTGCTGGATCTGCGTGACACAGTAGAAGACCTTGATCCGAATCAGTACGATTTTTCCATGTCAGGTTTACGGCGCTTGTTGTCGCTGGTCCCCGGCGTAGGCACCGCAATGCGGCGTTACTTTTCAAAGTTTCAGTCTGCCAGTGGCGTGATTGACAACATTATTGACGCTCTGGATAAAGGGGCAGAGCAACTGAAACGTGACAACATTACGTTGGCAGATGATCAGAAGTTTTTACAACAATTGACCAAAAAACTGGCTCAAGCCGTCGTGCTGGGCCAGCAAATTGATTTGAAGCTTAGTGCCAGGCTCAACGAGTTGCTAAAAGATGATCCGCGCTACGCGTTTATTGAGCAAGAACTGCTGTTCCCTTTGCGTCAGCGCATTATGGACTTGCAGCAACAGCAAGCCGTAGCACAGCAAGCTGTGCTCACCGTCGAAGTGATCATCCGTAACAACAAAGAGTTAATTCGTGGTGTGCAGCGAGCGCTGAATGTTACGGTAACGGCGTTGCAAACGGCGGTAACATTAGCGCTGGCATTAGAAAATCAGCGTATTACACTGGCTAAAGTTACCGCAGTTAACGAAACCACTAATAAGTTAATTGCTGGCACGGCCAGTAAATTACGCACCCAAGGGGTGGCTATCCATAAGCAAGCCGCTGCAACACAGTTAGATATTGCCGTACTGCGCACTGCGTTTGCCGATATTGCTGCAGCATTGGATGACATTCAGCAGTTCCGCCGTGACGCCCTGCCACAGATGCAACAGAATATTACCGAGATGGAGCAGGCAAATCTTGCTAATGCAGAGCGTATTGAGTCTTTGTTAAAAGGCCGTGATTCGCAAGCCAAACTGGGTTTAGGCAGCCAGATTGATCAATTATTTGAGTTGGATAACAAGGAGTAACACCCGATGAAATTATTTCGTTCCGTTATACTGGGCACAGCGTTGCTGGCCAGTTGCAGTGCTTTGGCTGCGGATAAATTTAAAATGGCTTGGTCACATTACACCGGCTGGGAGCCGTGGGCTTACGCAGAAGAGTCTGGCATCCTGAAAAAATGGGCAGATAAATATGGTATAGAAATTGAGCTGACGTTGGTGAACGACTACGTTGAGTCGATCAATCTGTACACGGCGGGCCAGTTTGATGCCTGTACTATGACAAATATGGATGCGTTAACCATACCCGCTTCTGGTGGTATTGATTCTACGGCGCTTATTATTGGCGACTACTCGGCAGGTAACGACGGTATTGTGATGCGCAATGCAAAAACTGTTGCCGATTTAAAAGGCAAAGATGTTTTGCTGGTAGAGCTATCAGTGTCGCATTATTTGTTAGCGCGCGCGTTGGAAATGCACGGTATGAGTGAGCGTGATATCCGCGTGGTAAATACCTCAGACGCTGATATTGCCTCAGCTTTTGTGGCACAAAAAGACGTTGCTGTTGTGACGTGGAATCCGCCACTGCAGCAAGTCAGACAGGTGAAAAATGCCAATTTACTGTTTGATTCTGCAAAAATTCCGGCAGAAATTCTCGATTTGACGCTGGTGAAAACCGCAGCGGATGAGCGGTTCAAAAAAGCGTTAACAGGTGCCTGGTATGAAACAATGGCACTGATGAGTGGCGGCGGCAAAGCGCAGAAAGAGGCAATAAGCGCGATGGCACGCTCTGCCGGGTCAACGGATGCTGAATTTAATGCACAGTTGCAAACCACGCAGATGTTTTATCAGCCAGCCGATGCCGTTGCTGTGGCAACCAACAGCAAGCTCGCTGAGACCATGGACAGCGTAAGGCAATTCAGTTTTGCCAAAGGCCTGTTCGGTGTTGGTGCTAAAACGGTTGACCACGTGGGCATCAGTTTTGCGGACGGTAAGGTTTTAGGTAACAGCAAGAATGTAAAACTGCGCTTCGACGCCAGTTATATGGAGATGGCGCGTGACGGCAAATTATAAGCCGGTGCAGCCTGCGCGGTTGTTTGGTGTGCATGCCACACCACGCAACTGGCATAAGCTGGTATTGGGCCTGTTACCTTTTATATTGATCATTGCGCTGTATGCGTATGCTTCGCATGCACGAAAGTTGGACAACCCAGACGATAAACTGTTACCTGGTTTCAGTCAGATGGTAGAAGCCATGCAGCCGTTGGTCATGCAGCCAAGTCCGCGCAATGGCCAGTATGTTTTCTGGGCGGATACGCTATCGAGTTTAACGCGCTTAGCATTGGGTTGTAGTCTGGCCTTTGTTGCTGCGCTTTGGTTGGGGCTAAATATGGGCGCCTTTCGTGGTTTGGAGGCTAGCGCCAGCCCTTTTATTACCTTTATTTCTATGATTCCGCCGCTGGCATTACTGCCAATGCTGTTTATTACACTGGGTGTGGATGAGGTTGGCAAGGTAGCATTAATTTTTATCGGCACCTTTCCATTAATGACACGGGACGTATTTATTGCGACCAAAGCCATTCCAAGAGAGCAACTGGTAAAGACACTCACCTTAGGTGGTACGCAGTTGGCGTACTTATATCGTATTGCATTACCACAAATTATGCCGCGCGCATTGGATACGTTCCGGTTAAGTCTGGGCGCAGCCTGGTTGTTTTTAATCGCAGCTGAGGCGATTGCGTCGACGGATGGTTTGGGATATCGCATCTTCTTGGTGCGGCGTTATCTGGCGATGGATATTATTATTCCCTATGTAGCCTGGATCACCTTGATTGGCTTTTTACTGGATTGGGCTTTGCGCGTGTTGGCACGGCGCTTATATCCTTGGTATGCCGGAGTAAATAGTAAGTGAATCAGAATAATAAGCTTAGTATCGAAGATGTCTATAAATCATACGGCAATAAGCTGGTACTCGATAATATCGATTTGAAAGTAGCTGCGGGTGAATTGTGTACTCTGGTTGGGCCCAGTGGTTGTGGTAAAAGTACCTTATTACGCTTGTTGTTAGGGCAAGAGTTTGCCGACGCGGGAAGCATTATAATTGATGGTGCACCGGCGCGTCACCCTGATCCGCATCGTGGCATTGTGTATCAAAAGTATTCGTTATTTCCACATATGACGGTGTTTGATAATGTTATGGCTGGCTCTAGGTTAAGTAAGCAAGCTTGGTATCTGCCGTGGAAGCGTGACAAAGACGATGAAGCATTTGCGATTAGTATGTTAGAGCGGTTGCGGCTGGTTGATGCCATGCGTAAATTTCCGCACGAATTATCCGGTGGCATGCAGCAGCGGGTTGCTATAGCCCAAGCGTTGATGAGCAAGCCGCCTTTGTTGTTGATGGACGAGCCTTTTGGCGCCTTAGACCCGGATACCCGCGAACAAATGCAGATCTATCTGATGGAGCTGCATGAAGAACACAAACTCACCATTTTCTTCGTTACCCACGATCTGGACGAAGCGTGTTACATCGGCACGAGGTTATTGGTGTTATCACAATATTATACGGATGACCGTGGTGAAGAGCCTACAGTGGCCCGGGGCGCAAAAATTGTCGGCGATTACCGTTTGGCACGAGAAGCATTGCCAACCACGGAAAAATCTAGCGCGTATTTCAAAGCCTTCGTTGAACAGGTAAGAGCCAATGGCTTTAGCCCGAATAATCGTTGTCATGTGCGTGATTTCAACTTAAAACATCCTCACTCATTTCAAACTCTGACCCGGGAAGAAAACCAATTTTAATCTGCTTCACATAGCAGGCCTCATAGTTGGGTGTCATAGCTATGCAGCCTGCTATGCGGCTGGGATGCAGTGTTAGAGCGCTTTATAATGGCCGCGGTGTAATTAACGCAGGTTTTAGAATGACAGAGCTCGAAGGGGTCATAAAATTTCAGTTGGATTTTAGCCAGCGAACAGTGCTAACCACGGCTGATGTGCTGGAAATTAACAGCTGGCGCACTATTATGCTGCAGCTGGGGATGCTGGGCCAAACGCCAACGCGCTATGACAACTATGGTTTTGGCAATATCAGCCAGCGTTTTGGCAGTGATAATCAATTTATTATTAGCGGTACCCAAACCGGCGGCATTGCGAATATGGCAGCCAACGATTATGCGTTGGTAACCGCTTGTCAGCCTCAACAAAACCAGATAGCCGCCAGTGGGGCGACACAACCCTCCTCAGAGGCCATGACTCACGGCCAGTTGTATCAGCTTAGTAACAATATTAACTTTGTAATTCATGCTCACTGCCCGCAAATATGGCAGCTGGCGAGCAAACTTGGTTTACCTCAAACCCGGGCAGACGTGCCTTATGGTACCGTAGCCATGGCTGATGAAGTGGCACGGCTATTTGCAGAGACAAATGTATTACAGCAAGGCATTTTTACCATGGCCGGCCATGAAGATGGCGTGGTGGCCTTTGGTTGCAACGCTGAGCAAGCCGGGCAAAGGTTGATTGCGTGTTATGCGGTAGCGCTTGGTCTCGACATGGGCTCTGATTAACGAAATCACCCATTTATAGTTGGTAAATGCGGCAAGTACTCGCTAAAGTTTAGTAACCCATTTTTTTTAGGCATTAAGGTTGTTGATGGATTTTCCTGAGCAAATTAAACAACAAACTTGCAGCGACTGCCTAAGCGGCCAATCCTTAGGTTTTCAAATCCGCATGGCATTTCAACCTATTATTGATTGGAAACACCAGGTTATTTGCGGTTATGAAGCGCTGGTGCGTGGCCCTGAAGGCCAGGGCGCGGGTTGGGTGTTTGAGCGTATCAACGACGACAATAAGTATTATTTTGACCAGGCTTGCCGAGTAAAGGCGATTGAAACTGCCGCTAAGTTGGGCTGTGGTACTTATCTGAATATCAACTTTTTACCCAATGCAGTATATAACCCGGAAACCTGTATAAAAGCGACGATTGAAGCAGCTGATTTATACGGGTTTGATTTAACCAAGCTGGTGTTTGAAGTTACCGAAGGCGAGCAAATTCCGGATAAAGACCATTTAAACCGGATATTCCGCAGTTATGCCAAACGTGGTTTTAAAACCGCCATTGATGACTACGGCTCAGGTTTTGCCACGCTCGACTGGCTGATTGAACTGCGGCCGCATATTTTAAAACTGGATATGCAGCTTATTCGCAATATTGAAGAAAACCCCACCAAGCAATTTATTGTTGAGGAAACCATTGCCCAATGTGAACTGCAAGGCACTATGGTGCTGGCCGAGGGCGTGGAAACCAAGGCCGAGCTTGACTGTTTATTGGGGCTGGGTATTCGTTACTACCAGGGATACTATTTTGCCCGGCCAGAATTGGAAAAGTTAATTACTACTGCCGAGGTAACCGGGTTAATCTAAAGCAGTTCGCTGTTAATGTGAATATTGCTTATCGGTGTAACCAAGATACAGATTTATACTACAAAAAGGCCGCTATTGTTTGATAGCGGCCTTCTTTATCAGAAGTTGTAACTTACCTTGCCATACAGCAAGCGGCCAGAGCGGCCAAAGGGTGAATAGTTCGAAAACGATGTATTGCCGGTACCATTTAGCGACGTTGGAAACGCATCGGGGTATTGGTCAAATACGTTATCAATACCCACACTTAAACGCCAGTCGTCGGTAAGTTGCAGGCGGCCCTCAATATCCACCAGCGTTTTCGGGCTAAGCGTAAAGTCGCGCTCTGCTGAAGTTCCCGGTGTGAGTACTTCACCATAACGGGTGGCCCGCAGCGTAATGCCATATTGTTCCAGGCTCCAGTTTACAATAGCGCCAAGTTTGTTTTTTGGCGTGCCTTCTTCAAACGTCAGTACGTTTATACGGCCAAACAGCTCCGGTGCCGGGTCAAGTGCGCTAAGCTCTGCTGTTTCAGGTATTGCGGTAACATCGGTTGAGTTAACGTTTGCCACCATGGTGACATCAAAATCACCAGTCTTGTCGGTAGGCAGATTCCAATTTACCACCAGATCAAGCCCAGTGGTTTCGGTATCTACGCCATTGATAAAGAAGCGCCCGCCGCCTATGCCGATAAACCCCTGATCTACCAGGTACTGCCGTACGTTTGCCGCCGTCAGGTTTTCTGACAACACAATACGATCATCAATATTTATGCGGTAACCATCCAGGGTAATGGAGACATCCCCCAGCCGAAATACCGTACCCAAGGAGAAGTTGGTTGACTCTTCAGCATCCAGTGGTTTGGCCCCCAATGCCACCGCCACAGGGTTGTTTACCGGGAAGGTAGTAATATCAAAGGGCACACCGTTGATAAAGTTGGTTGAGGTGCTGGTAAAGTATTGTTGCTGCAGCGACGGTGCCCTAAAGCCATTTTGCACAGAACTGCGTAGGGCAAAACTGTCGGTAATGTCCCAGCGCAGTGCCAGCTTACCGGTTAGGTTACTGCCAAAGTCAGAATAATCTTCTGCCCGCAGCGCCACCGAACCCAATACCTGATCGGTAATATTGGCTTCCATATCAACAAACACACCTACCGAGTTGCGGCTTTCATCTACCTCATTTGCAGGCCGAAACCCCGGAAATACCTGAGCACCACTTTGGGTAGGGTTACCATTTGGTAGCAGCACACCGCCGTTGCGATAGGAGTCTGGCTCACCGGCAAAGATACTGTAGCTCTCGCGGCGTACTTCAAGCCCGGTCGCAATATTGACCGGTGACGCTAATGCAGCAACATCAAAGCTGGTTACCGCAGAAAAATTACCCACCAGCTGGTCGTAGTCAAAACCACCGGCATCAAATACCGTTTTGCTGGTAGGGCCAATTGAGCGGTTTACCGTGTTTTCAATGGTAAATTCCATCTGGTTATAGCCATATACCACAGAGGCATCAAAGCTCCAGTCACCACTATCCCATTCGTAGCCTACAGCGGCACTGCTGTCTGTTACATCAGGTGCAATAATTGGCAAAAAACCATCGGGGTGTACTTCAATGACATTTCTATCATCCTGTGCACGCCGATAAAAGCCGCCCGATTTTGCTGCTCTGTCCTGATAACTAAACCAGCTGTATAGTTTGCCTGGGCCAACATTAAGCCCGGCATTCACAAATAATGTCATTTGCTCTAACTGTGGTTCGCCATACCAGGCGTTAAAGCGTTCAATGGTTTGCTCTCTTGGATCGAATTCATCGTTTATCTTTGGGTACTGCTGGCGGTAATCCCAGCCGCCGCGTTCGGTACGTTCGGCGTCTTTGTATTCTGCCGACACCGTAACAAAGCCTTTGCCGTCTAGATCAAAGCCTTTCCAGCCGGAAAATGTCAGGGTTTCACCGTCGGTCAGTGAGCGCGACACCGGGTTAGGTGAGCTCCAGGTGGCGCCGGCAGGGGGCGCTGAGGTAGGAGTGCTGTAGCTGGTGTCACGTACACCGTAAGATACCGTTACGTTGCCACCTTCGCTGGCTTCACGCAGCCGGATGTTTAATACCCCGGCAATGGCGTCAGAACCATACTGCGCTGAGGCGCCATCCCGTAGCACTTCAACCGCTTTAATGGCGGCTGTAGGAATGGTATTTAAATCCACCGCAGACGAGCCTCGGCCCACGGTGCCATTAACGTTAACCAAAGAGGCGGCGTGGCGGCGTTTTGAATTAACTAACACCAGTGACTGATCCGGTGATAAACCACGTAACGTTGCCGGCCTAATGGTGTCTGTGCCATCTGCCAGCCCCGGACGGGGAAAGTTAAACGAGGGCAATGCCACCGACAGTGCTTGGTTTAGCTCGGTATTACCCGCACGTTCCAGTACGTCAGCCCCAACAATGTCGATGGGTACTGCGGTATCAGACACGGAACGGCCCGCCACGCGGGTGCCGGTAACAACAATTTGTTCTATTTTCTCATCAACTGAAGCCTCTGCATTATCATCTTGCTGTGCATAAGCATGCCCCGCGCCCAGCGCAGTTGCCAGCGCCAATGTGAGTGCAGCAGGTTTAAAAGCGCGCATAGTGTTCTCCATATATTATTGTTGTGCCCCGGATTTATATTGTGTTGCAGTTAACTGCCTGTTCTGCAAGCACCTGTTAAGGTGATATAACTGTAGCGCATATTGGCAAAAGTGTTATAGCATAGCCATCCAGATGGCTTATATGCGACTAAAGTAGATAGGGTTCACAAGGCAGGTACAAAAATGAAAAAAGACACTCAGCTGATACACGCGGGTCGGTCCAGGCAATACTGTGGCAATGTGGTAAACCCGCCAGTCGTTCGCGGTTCTACCATCGTGTTTGATACCTTTGCCGAGCTAAAGCATGCCACAGTGAACCGTGGTAATAGAGTGCCGTTTTATGGCCGCCGCGGTACCGACACCCATTTTGCACTGCAACAAGCCATTTGCGAACTGGAAGGTGGCGCAGGTTGTGCGCTATACCCCTGCGGTGCTGCCGCCGTAAGTGGGGCACTGCTAGCTTTTTTAACCAGCGGTGATCATCTGTTAATGGTTGACAGTGCGTATGAGCCAACCCGGGCACTGTGCGACAAAGTGCTGGCGGGCTACGGTATTGAAACCACCTACTACGACCCACAAATAGGCGCCGCCATTGCCAGCCTTATCCGGCCCAATACCAAAGTTATTTTTCTGGAGTCGCCTGGCTCTCTTACCTTTGAAGTGCAAGATATTCCGGCAATCTGCGCCGTGGCACAGCAGCATGATATTGTTACCATCCTCGACAATACCTGGGCCTCTCCTATTTTATGTCAGCCGTTTGCGCTGGGCGTAGACGTGTCGGTGCAATCGGCCACGAAATACATTGTCGGCCATTCTGATGTTATGCTGGGCACTGCCAGCGCCAATGAGAAACGTTGGCCACAACTGCGCGAACACAGCTATTTGCTGGGATACTGCGCCTCGGCCGATGACGCCTATACCGCACTGCGCGGTTTACGTACCTTGTCGGTGCGGCTAAAGCAGCATGAACAAAGCGCACTTAAGGTGGCTAATTGGCTGGCACAGCGCCCCGAGGTAGCAACCGTATTGCATCCGGCGCTGGCAACACATGCTGGCAACGCCATTTTTAACCGCGATTTTAGTGGCAGTAACGGTTTATTTGCCTTTGTCTTAAAGCATGGCAGTCAGCAGCAGGTAGAAGCGTTTATCGAGGGTATGGCGCATTTTAAAATGGGCTTTTCCTGGGGCGGTTATGAGAGTTTAATTACTGCCACAATGAAGGTGCAAAACCTACGCACTGCCACTACCTGGCCTTACAGCGGGCCGTTAATCCGCTTGCATATCGGCTTGGAAGATGTTGACGATTTAATTGCTGATCTTGACGCCGCCTTCACCCGGTTTGCGCAAGCCAGTTGAATCAGCGTTAACGGTACTGGCACGCGCAGCACGTTGGCGCGCATGTGTAACCGTCTTACGCTACCAATAATTGCCCTGCTGCTGTCCCGGCTATCAAAGGTCGGGAGTAGGGTGGAGAGTTAAATGCACTTTTCATCTTCATCAGATAAGTTAATGGCAAATAAAGCTAAAATGCCATTGATGATGTCTACCTTATCTTGTCGATGCACTTCACCCTTGCGCTCATTATTACTTTTTCTCTCTTGCTCTGATTCGTGAGCACCATTAACAAATTTACAGCCATTCTCGGCTACTTGGTGAGATGCACAGGAAGAAAGTGAAACCACAATTAAACACGGTAATATAAATTTACGCATAAACTTCTTATTTATTTAGCTTGTTATAGTGCACTACCATCAGTGACAAAACCCATAGATAACACTTGGCAGCATAATTAGGCTAAATGGGTTTAATACTCATGGCGCCATTGATAAAACCGTAAACTAAAACGTAATGTCATAGCAAAAAAGCTAATTTACAACAGTTTGCGCAATAAGGTGATAGTTTTTTAACGTAACAATAACGCCTTTGCACTGTCATGCTTAAAACAACTACGAGTAAAGCGCCACTTGCTCAAGCTGCGTTAATTTGTCATGCAAAAAGTTTCATTTCAATGACGCGGATCAGAGAGCGAAAAAATGATGATACCCCAGAATTGTTTGCTGAACTTTTCATCGCGTCAAGTGCTTGCTCATCTAACCAATATCCCCCGATCATTACACCTACCGGAAATTCCACGACAGCAACCTCTGTTAATGGGTCTTTGGGGAGCAGGATTAGATTTGCACGATATCCTGGTAAAATCATACCCGTTTTCTCGAAGCCAAGTATTTCAGCGCTTTGCCGGGTAGCCGTGTTTAATGCGGCAAAGGGAGACAAACCTGCAGCCACTAAAAGCTCCAGCTCGCGCGCTACCGATGCACCGGGAATAATACCAAAACTGCCACTATCAGTGCCGGTCAACAAAGGAACGCTGGCTTCATGTAACAGCCCGGT
>Ga0100394_1001259_pt1 | contig 21151 bp, 16 predicted proteins | sample CryGeymeta201518_FD_81549 | JGI IMG/M metagenome (GOLD analysis project Ga0100394, IMG submission 81549) | Groundwater microbial communities from Crystal Geyser aquifers in Utah, USA - Crystal Geyser metaG 2015-18 | ecosystem: Environmental > Aquatic > Deep subsurface > Groundwater | place: USA... | reverse complement strand
GCCGAATTGCGCTTTAACAATAAAGGTTTCAAAACCCACATTTACAGTAGTGCCTAGCTCTGCAGTCAGCTCATGCGCGCGTTGTTCCACTTCTGCCGGCAAGTGAAATAATGCCGGCGTATGATGAGCAACCACTTCATCTGCGCGATAGCCCAGTAATTGTTCTGCCGCAGGGTTAAATACTGTAATTACCCCGTCAGTGTCAGTTGCGATAATGGCATAGCCAGCGCCGTTTAAAATACTGCGCTGTAGGGCACTGGTATTGATGATTTCTGCTGTGCGTTGCTCAACTTGTTGTTCAAGCTTCGCATTGGCTTGCTTTAACGTGGCGGCGGCTATTTCTACGAGTTCGTGTTTATGCTTTCTAATTTGCTGGCGACGTATAAAAAGTAGTTGAACGATGTAAACGATAAAAGACAATAAGAAACTAAAAATGATAATTTCGCGAAAAAGGGCCCTGGGTGCAGGTAGCTCCATTGCTGCAATAAACTGCGGTGTAGGGGCTAACTGCAATAACCATTGCCGGCCAAATAAGGCTAAGGTGAAATCTTGCTGGTATTGCGGTTTTGCTTCTGCTTCAATGCCGTGTTGATAAAATAAGGTGTTTTGATTAGGGGTTAAATCACTGATATTAAGCACTACGTCTTGTTCTAACCTTGCAATATTAACAAGCACTTCGTCAATAAGTAAGGCCGCATAACTCCAGCCAAAAAGGTGATTCATGCGTTGTTGTGGCGTTTGGGGGGCCGGCGCAATATTGTAAATTGGCATAAGAATTAGAAAACCGTGCTGCACCTTGTTCATGGCCTGAACCAGGGTGATTGGCGCAGTTAGCCTGACATCATTATCAAAGGCTGCACTAAGTGCCGCTTCTCTGCGTAAGACATCTGAACCAATATCCAGGCCAACGGCCTCTTTATTATCACTTTCGGGTTCAATGTATTGAATAACAAATAAACTGTCGTTATGCGGCGTTATTTGGCGAATGGTAAAGTCGTAACCCGGGCGGTCTTGCCGGGCGCGTTGTAAAAAGGCCGCCTTATCTTGAGGCTGAACATACCTGATAAACCCAAAGCCCCGCGCACCCGGGAACTCTAGTGGGTAGTCGCGGCTGCGGGTGTATTCCATCATTGCCTGATAGTTAAACTGTTGTGGCGTGCGGCTCATTACTGAACCTCGGGTGCCGCGTAAGCCATATTGATACAAGGTTACTTTTTCTTTTACGCCCTGACTTATTTGCTGAATACGCTCTGCCACTGCCTGATTTATACGTTGATCGTTTTGTTGCGCTTGTTGTTCAGAGTAATACTTTGCGAAGGTATAGCCTACAACAAGAAGCGCTATAGGTAACCAGAGCGCCAACACAAAATCCCAGACATGTTTGGCGGGTTTATCTAACGGCATAATTAGCCGCCACTCTTAGGTGGGTTTGGCATATAGCGGTGCAGTAGTTCAGCGGCTTTGGCAAAGTCCAGGCAGGCTACCTGATGAAAAAATAATTTTGCATCAGGTTCTGACATCAATTGATTTAACGAAAGTTTGTTTTGCAGCACCATATTACACGCCGTCATATTTTGCGTTTCAAGCAGGGTAATTAATTGCGCTGCATCTAATGTATCGAGTTGGGCTGCTGCCTGAACGCTTTGCAACTGAATAATACTCTGTAGTTCGTTGCAGCTTTGCTGATAAATGTGGATAAAACCTTGTAACGCATTGGCCGAGATACTTTTATGGCCCGCACTGGTTTGCTCTAATGCAGAGGCTTGCTTTGCCAGTTCATCTGCACCTATTGTTGCGTAACTGCCGCGAATTTTGTGCAGTAGCTGTTGGGTGTTTTCAGTATCGCCTGATGCAAGATACTGCTCAAGTTTTGCGATGTTTTGCGGTGCCGCATCTATCAGGTTTTGCATCATCTGCAGTAACTGTGGCGCATGCTGAGAGGACATTAGCAAAATGCTTTCAAGTCTGGCGCGGTTTATTACAGTCACTACATCTGCTCAATTTATTTAAATTTAATAAAATTTAAGCATTTATCATGTTTTTTGCCAGATTTATTTTAATTTCGTAAAGAAAAGTTTTCTTGGCTACACTATAACGGAAACAAGTAGTTTGAGGAGGGTATGTGCAGATGGAATTGGAAAGCGATAGCAAACCAAGCCTGCTTATAGTGGATGATCAGCTCGGCAACATTACGCTGTTAAGTGAAATATTACATGATTTAGCACACATCTATTTTGTCACCAATGGTCTTGAGGCGCTTGATAAAGCAATTGAACTGCAACCGCATGTTATTTTGTTAGATATTGAGATGCCGGAAATTAATGGCTTTGAGGTGTGCAAGTTACTTAAAAACCATCCGTTAACCGCAGCTATTTCTATTATCTTTATTTCGGCACACACCGAGGCTGAGATAGAGTTTAATTCGTTGTCTTTTGGTGCAGTGGATTTTATTGGCCGGCCTTTTCATCGCGAAATTTGCCGCGCCAGGGTGAAAAACCATTTGGTGTTGCAGCAGCAGGCAAAAGAATTGGCGCAGAGTAAGCAAGCGCTATTTGTCGAAAAGCAGCGATTACTGGTAACACTAAATTCGATAGGGGATGCCGTAGTTGCAACTGATATCGATGGAAGGGTGACATTTTTAAACCCGATAGCAGAAAAAATGACCGGCTGGCGACAAATTGATGCACTGAACAAGTCAATCTCTGAGGTGATGCAACTAAGAGACATCGAGAGCAAGCAAGTTGTTACTAACCCAGTATACTTGGCGTTAAGTGAAAGGCGCATAGTGGCAATGGCGTTAAATTGCGAGCTGGTCAACCGAAGCTCGCTTGAGGCTTCTGCGGTAGAAGATTCAGCAGCCCCTATTTTCGATCAGCATGGCATAATGTTAGGAGCCATCATCGTGTTTCACGATGTTGGCGAAGCCAGAGCGCTGGCGACCAAAATGAGTTTTTTTGCTAATCACGATCAATTAACCGGATTACCCAACCGGATATTGCTGTATGACCGGATACATCTTGCTTGCAGGTCTGCGGCGTCCACTCAGCGAAAAGTGGGCATCATTGCTATCGATATCGACCAATTCAAATACCTTAATGATTCACTGGGCCATCTTTGTGGAGACGAGCTGATAACGTTACTGGTTAAGCGTCTGCTATCGATCCTTGATCCTGAGCAGACGTTAGCTCGAATTGGCGGTGATGAGTTTGTGCTGGTTTGTCCGGATATGATCCATGTAGAGCAAATAGATTTGCTGGCACAGCGTATTAGTCGAATTATGCAGCAACCATTTGAAATAGGACAAAAAAACTACAATATGGCGCTCAGTATGGGCATTAGTTTGTTTCCTGCTGATTCTGCTAATGAAGAAGAGTTAATGCGTCATGCTGACGTTGCACTATTTAAAGCTAAGCAGGAGGGACGCAATCGGTTTTGTTTCTTCTCTGATGAATTAGGTCAGCGTATTTTTCAACGGCACCAGCAAGAGCAGAGTTTAAGAGATGCAATTTATAACAATAGGTTAGAGGTATATTTTCAACCCAAAGTTGATTTACAAACTGAACAGGTTTTTGCAGCCGAAGCCTTGGTAAGGCTGCGGGATAAAAATGGCACTTTGATTTCACCAGGCGATTTTATCCCGTTAGCAGAGGAAACCGGTTTAGTGGTGCCTTTAGGCAAGCTGGTTTTAATTAAAGCATGTCAGCAGGCTGCGCGTTGGCTCAAGCACGGTTTTAATTTAAGTGTGTCAGTTAATATTGCCGCAGCTCAGTTTGCGGATCCTGATTTAGCAAAGCTTATTGAGCAAACATTAATGGAGAGTCGTTTACCATCGGCGTTGTTAGAGTTAGAGGTAACCGAGACCGCATTGATCCAAAGACCAGAGCAAACCGCAGAAGTGTTGCAGCGACTGCGTGCTATTGGGCTTAAAATTGCCATTGACGATTTTGGCACGGGTTACTCAAGCTTAGCCTATTTGAAGCGGTTTAAAGTGGACGTGCTTAAAATTGATATGTCTTTTGTTAAAGATATGCTGGTCGATAAAAGCGACTACGAAATTGTCAAAACCATCATTTCACTTGGTCGCTCGATGGATATTGATTTAGTTGCAGAGGGAATAGAAACGGAACAGCACAAAGTCAGCCTGCTAGAGCTGGGATGCCCATTTGGACAAGGTTATTACTTTGGTAAACCTATGCCAGCAGATGACTTTATGCAGTTTATAGTGGATAAGCGTGACTTAAAGTAGTGTCATTAGCGACTTAAGTCCATAGGCAATGCATGACAGAGTAAATAACCCTGCCGCATACAGCCCGATAAACCACAGCCATGACCGATGTGTAGTTTGGTTCATTAGTAGCCTTCCTCGTAGTCTTCAATTTTTCCGCGAAAGATGTGATAGCCCCAAAGCGTATAAGCCAGGATCAGCGGGACAAATATAATAATGCCCGGCAGCATAAAGCTAAGGCTATTATCGGGAGCCGCTGCTTGATAAAACGTGAGGTGTCTTGGCAACAGATATGGAAATAATCCCACCACTAAACCGGTAAAGGCCAGTAAAAACAAACTTGCGGCTAACCAAAAAGGACGGCTTTCATGGCGGGCATTAATATCCGCCTCGGCGGCAAACTGTCGTTGTACCCGGCCCAGATCGCGAAACAACAACCGTGCAGTCAGGATCGCCGATAGTGGTAATAAAAATAACCCTAAGGCATAGCTGCCACCAAACCAACGTTGCCGGATTTCGGGTTGTGCCCATAACGTCCAAAGGCTGACAAGTAACATGGCAAGCATGACAAACAACAATAGCCGTTGGCCATAGCGGGCCGCTTTTTGTTGAATAGCGCCGCGGCTTTTCATTGTAAGATACGTACATGCTAATAGGGCATAACCCGCCATAACGGCAATACCGGTAAACACACTGAACGGGCTTAGCCACTGCAAGCTAGACATCATCAGGGTATTATTGTCGGTGCCCTGCACCAACACGCCTAACATTAACCCTTGGCAAAACGCCGCCAGGCTGGAGCCTATTGCAAACGCGCGGTTCCACCATTGTTTTGATGTGGTTGATTTAAAACGATACTCAAATGCTACGCCGCGGAAGATTAAGCCTATAAGCATTAACATGATTGGCAGGTAAAATAAGCTGGCTATGCTGGCATAAGCCAGAGGAAAGGCACCAAACAAGATCACGCCGCCAAATACCAGCCAGGTTTCGTTGCCATCCCAGACATGGGAAATTGATCGCATTAAATGATCATGCTCTGCATCCGTGTTAAACCAGGGGTACAAAATACCAATGCCTAAGTCAAACCCGTCTAGCAGCACATACATTAAAATAGCAAAGCCCAGCAGCAAAAAATAAAACAGCGGTAAACCAAATTGCAGTTCCATTAGTGTTGCTCCTTTGAGGGGTTAAGTTGTTTTGCTAAGGCGACTGCGTAGCCTGCAGCTTTGACACCAACGAGCTGCTGGTGCAGATAAGCCAACGGCGGGGGGCCTTTGCGGATAAGTTTGCGCATAAAGTACAGATAGACACCAAATAACAGGCTGTAGGTTGCGACAAATAATGTCAGTGAAAATAACACCCTCTCTGCTGGTAATGGCGATACCACATCCATAGTTCTCACTAAACCATAAACGAGCCAGGGTTGGCGGCCAATTTCAACGACATACCAGCCAGCAAGCACAGCTATTACACCCGTTGGTGCCAGATAGCTACAGACGGTTAAAAACCAACGGCTTTTATACAAGGTGCCACGCCAGCGCAGCCATGCACCGATCAGAGCCACTAATATCATCAGTAAGCCAATGCCAACCATTATACGAAACGAAAAAAACACCAACGCTACGTTTGGCCGCTCATCTGCTGGCACGGCTTTTAATCCCGCCAGTTCACCGTCAATATCATGGGTTAAAATCAGGCTGGCCAGCTTAGGTATACCAATCTCAAAGTGGTTCTTTTCGGCGGTTTTATCAGGTATTGCAAACAGCAGTAATGGCACACCAGTCTCGCGCTCAGCCCATATCCCTTCCATTGCGGCTAGTTTTACCGGTTGATGTTCTTTCACGTTAAGACCATGCAGATCGCCAACAAAGGCTTGCAGTGGTGTTAGCAGCAACGCCAGCCACAATGTCATCGACACGCCTTTACGTGCCATGGACTTGTGCTGCGTATGAAGCAGTTGCCAGGCACTGGTCGCCAGCACGACAAAGCAGGCTGTAATAAAAGCGGCCAGCAGCATATGGCTAAAACGATAGGGCATCGATGGGTTAAAAATAACCTGCCACCAGTTATCTACCTGAAATACACCATCGACAATAATGTGCCCGGCAGGGGTTTGCATCCACGAGTTAGCGGCGATAATCCAAAACGCTGAGATCCAGGTGCCGATAGCAACCACGAGGGTAGCAAAAAAGTGTAACTTTGGCCCAACCCGTTGCCAACCAAACAGCATAATGCCAAGAAAACCGGCTTCCAGGAAAAAGGCAGTTAACACTTCATACGCCATCAAGGGGCCCAGCACTGCGCCTGTTATGCGCGAGAACTCAGAAAAATTAGTGCCAAACTCGTATGACAATACGATGCCAGACACCACGCCCATGCCAAAGGTGATAGCAAAGGGTTTGATCCAAAATTTTGCCAACTGTAAATACACCGGATTAGCGGTTTTTAGCCAAAGGCCCTCCCAGATAGCAATGAGAGTGGCTAAGCCGATAGTAATTGATGGAAAAATAATATGAAAACTTACCGTAAAGGCAAATTGTATGCGTGATAACAGCGCAGCATCCAGTTCCATATTAGCGCCCCTTATACCAGATTTTCCGACATAGGGCCGGCGCCAAGGCAATCACTGTTATTAATACCAATGCGAGGATTTCGGTAACTAGTACGCCACTATTCATAACAAGCTCTTTTGTAGACAGAATTGTGCTGTTACAGCAAGATGCTTACCACTTTGTAAAGTGATGATTATTTTGTTGATATATAACAATATTTATTTATAGCTTGTGTGGTATGTAAACAAGGTTTACGATTTGCAGGTCGCTTATATGTAAACGAGGTTTACAGTGTCATTATCGGTTGCGTTTGAAATTAGCATGGTGCTTACCAGCGTGTGTGCGGTATTGCTGTCTGGCTGGCTGTTGTGGCAAGGCCAACGGCAGCGCGCTATGCCAGCATTGGCAGGTTTTGCAGCAATGATGGCATTGTGGTGTACAGGCCATATTGCCATAGTACAAGGTTGGCCGGTACTGGGTGTTGCTCTGATATTAGCCAACCCTCTGATGCCGATGTTTTTTTTACATTTCGCGCTGCAATTTGTCGCCACGCCTGAGGCTGGTTCCGGCGGCTGGCGCCGGAGACTACCCTGGCTGTATGCGCTAACAATACTGTTAATTGGCTTAAGTTGGTTTGGCCCTGGCGGAAAAATAACGACCACGGCCGGATTTGACGCTTTTTTTGTGTTTGCCGATATTGGCTGGTTAAATTTACTCTACACCATTTTACTTGGCGTTGCGGCACACCTTGTGTTGTTTCAAGGTTGGCGCCTGCACAGTGGTAATAAGCGCCGCTCTATTGTTGCCATGTTTATGGCTGGAGGTTGGGGATTATTACTGGCGACAAGCTTCGTTTTTCCGTCATTGGGATTAAACTGGTATCCCTATCCAATGTTGCTGCTACCCAGCTATTTATTATTGCTGGTGTATGGTGTAGTTCGTTATCAGGTTTTAGAGATTAATGCCTTTGCAAACAAAGCATTAATATGGCTTGGCATGCTGTTGCTTGTATTGGCGTTAATGGCACTGGTGAGTGCCTTGCTAGGGCAATTGGGCATGCAGGCGCTATCTGCGGTGCCCGCCAGCCAGCTTTGGTTATATTCGACATTGCTACTGCTGTTGTCAGCCGCCTGTTATCAACCGTTATCAAAGTTAGCGCGGCGCTTAATTTACCCGGGTGGCCAATTAAATGAGAGCTTGCTTGCGCACTGGCGTTCTAAGTTGCAGCAGTGTAATAGTTGGCATGAACTGGCTGCGTTAGCCGCTGGGTTATTGTCTGGCCAACTCAGGCAAAAAGTAAGTGTACAGCTGCCTCTTGCCGGGCGAGCAAATCCGGGTTTGCAAATACATTGTTTGCGCAATGAGCATGGTTGGTACTATGCGCTAAAGGGCTGGGATGATGTTACGCCTGGCTATCGTCTGCAAGGTGAAGTCTTTGCCGCCTTGCTGCTAAGTAATTGTCGGATTTTGGAACAGTCGCTAAAGTTGGCCGATGCTGAGCGTAAACGGCTGGATCAACAACACTTAGTAGAACTGGGTGCCTTGTCTGCTGCAATGGCGCATGAACTGCGTAACCCTCTCAATATTATTTCGATGGCAGCAGCCACTACTCCGGCAGAAACACGGCAACATATTCAGCAGCAGCTTAAACGGGCCGATCGTTTGATTGCCGATTTGTTGAGTTATTCTGGCCGTCTTGAGTTGCAGTACAGTGACTTTTTGCTAAAACCACTGCTGCAAGCTGTGCTGAGTCAACAGGATTGGCAAGGTGTGCAATGCCAACTGCAGGTACCTGACGACTTAATGTTATACGGTGACAGTTACCGCGTGCAGCAGGTGTTGATTAACCTGACGGATAATGCACTGGCATTCTGTCGTAACCAGCCACAAGCGGAGATCAAAATTGAGGCGCACAATGAGCATGACCATGTGTGGATATATGTACATAACAACGGCCCGGCTATTGTGCCGGCACAACATGCCGCACTGTTTCAGCCTTTTGTTAGCAAACGTGCCGGCGGTAGCGGCCTGGGCTTAGCAATAGTGCGTCGAATTATGCAAGCGCATGGAGGTGAGGTTTGTCATCAGAGCGATTTGGGCTGGCCGGTTAGTTTTGTACTTAAATTTACTTTAAACGTTAAGCAAAATCTTGGACTGCAACTTCCACATCAACAGGACATGACAAATGGCTAAGGGTAATATTTTACTGGTCGATGACGAGCCGGCGTTTCGTCAACTGGCGCAAAGCTGGTTAAGCCAAAGTGGCTATCAGGTAGAGACTGCCGCTGACCTTGCAGCCGCGCGCGCACAGCTTAAGCGCTTTGACGCAGATTTAATTCTGCTGGATTTATCTCTGCCACCTGAATTTGATCCACTGCATACGTTGCAGGCAATGGCAGAGTTTAACAGCAGGCCCGTCATTATCCTCACCGGGCATGCCGAGCGGCAGCTGGCATTGGATGCAATAGCGCTGGGGGCCTGGGATTTTATTGCTAAACCGGTAGACCCGGATTTGTTAGCGGTGGTTATCAAGCGTGCGCTAAACAAGCACCACTTAGATACAGAATTGCAGCAGCTAAAACAGCAACAGCAAACAGATGCTGGCTTACAGCGTTTAATTGGTGTGTCGACGCCTATGATTGCGATGCGTACGCTTATCCAACGTATTGCGCCAACCGACGTGCGTGTGCTGGTTACCGGGCCATCCGGTACGGGTAAAGAAGTAGTATCACGAGCACTACATGAACTAAGCCGTCGTGCCAGACAGCCCTTTGTCTCGGTACATTGCGGTGCTATACCGGCAGAGCTATTAGAAAGCGAGTTGTTCGGATATGTCAAAGGGGCTTTTACCGGCGCAGACAAAGACCGTCCTGGCTTACTAAAACTGGCTGATAACGGTACCTTGTTTTTGGATGAAATTGGTGAAATGCCGTTACCCATGCAAGTAAAACTATTACGGGTGCTGCAAGAGGGCACCTATTTCCCGGTTGGTGGGCGTGAACAGCAGAAAATTGATGTAAGGCTGATTTCTGCGACCAATGCGAATTTACCGCAATTGGTGCAAAAAGGCCTGTTTCGTGAAGATTTATATTATCGTATTAAAGGCATAACGCTAGAAACTATTGCATTAGCCGAGCGCCGTCACGACATACCACTGTTACTGCAATTCTTTCTGGAGCAACTGCTGCGTCAACACAAGCAAGAGCTTAAATTAGACAGCACGGCACTAAGCTGGTTTTTACAGCGTGATTGGCCGGGAAATATCCGGGAGCTTAAAAATACATTAGAGAGTGTGGCAGCAGTGGCTCAGGGCGGAGTCATTAGCATGGCCGATATCAGCTTATTACACCCTGAAGCCGTCAGCTCGGAGGAATATCCGTTAGAAAGTAATCATGATGGGTTGCAGCTCGATCGGGCAGTACAACAGTTAGAAGTGCGATATATCAACAAAGCGATGCAGTTAAGTGGGGGTAATAAAAGTCGTGCTGCCCTGTTATTGGGGTTGTCCAGACAGGGGTTATTGAAGAAAATTGACCGTTACGGTCTCAGCGTTTAAGGTAGCAATAACATGACGGAGACAGTAAATGAAAGCAGTAGGTTATCAACAATCTTTAGCCGTGACTGATCCTCAGGCGTTGCTGGATATACAACTACCAGAGCCGGTGGCTAAAGGGCGGGATATTCTGGTACGTGTTAATGCGATTTCAGTCAATCCGGTAGATACCAAGGTGCGGCAGCGGGTACAGGCTGAACCTGGTCAGTACAAGGTACTTGGTTGGGATGCTGCCGGTGAAGTTGTCGCAGTTGGGGAAGACGTTACGCTGTTTAAAGCGGGCGACAAGGTATTTTATGCCGGTTGTTTAACCCGTCAGGGTAGTAACAGTGAGCTGCACCTGGTTGACGAGCGACTGGTTGCCGTTATGCCTGATTGCCTTGATTTTGCTCAGGCTGCTGCATTGCCGCTCACGGCGATTACCGCCTGGGAACTGCTGTTTGATCGCCTGGAAGTGCAACAACCCAGCTTGAAACATCCGCGCCCGGTTTTGTTAGTGACAGGCGCCGCTGGTGGGGTAGGCTCAATTTTGGTTCAGCTTGCACGGCAGCTAACAACGGCAACAGTTATTGGCACGGCATCACGTGCAGAAACCAAGCAATGGGTTAGTGAATTAGGCGCGCACTATGTTTTGGATCACAGCCAGCCGTTGATACCTCAACTGGACGCGCTGGGCATAAACGCGGTGAGCCATGTTGCCAGTTTAACGCATACTGAGCAACATTATGCTGAATTGGTAAAGCTACTGGCTCCGCAGGGCAAATTAGCACTGATTGATGATCCCGCCACGGGCATTGATATTATGCCCCTCAAGCAAAAGAGTATTTCGTTGCATTGGGAGTTTATGTTTACTCGCGCGATGTTTGCTACCGCAGATATGCAGGCGCAACATCAGCTGCTTAGCGATTTAAGCCGTTTGGTACAGCAAGGACAAATAAAAACCACGCTTAAGCAAACCCTGGGTACCATTAACGCCGCCAACTTACGTCAGGCTCATCAGCTGTTAGAAAGTGGCAAGGCTATTGGTAAGATTGTGCTTCAAGGTTGGTGATAACAGCGTCACAGCGGTCATTGCTGACTGCTGTGACGAGATTTAAGCAATTTGCTGATCATCATTCAGGCCACTGTACCAGGCTTTAAATAACACCCTTTCCAGCGCCTGTTTTAATGCTTCATTAATGGGTAGATGCTGTTTACCTAACTCGTAATCCAGTTCGTTAACCTGCTCTTTCGCCATAATCATCATTGGCGGTGGATCAGACTCCAGAGCAATCAACGTATCTTGATAAGCAGCCGTATGGTCTGCCTTGATTACTTTGCAGGTAGACAGTGATGTCTTGCCAAGTTTATCACGATAGCCAGACGCGCCGAACAAGCGGCATATGCTGGGACGCTGTTGATAAACACTGCATTGCCCCTGTTTGCCATCAAATGATAGCTTTTGATAAAAAAAACAGCCCTGAGGCTCTGTTAACTCTTCGAGTTGTGTCAGTGTTTGTTCCGCTTTACCTTGATCAAACAAGTGTAATGCCAGCGGCAACATTTCCAGCACCGTCGCTTCTATCGTCGGTTGCAAGCAACATTCACCACAACCCGAGCGACATGTTAAGCCACGCTGTTGTTGGTATGTTGAAAACGTTGTCGCTATTTCGCCATACACAGCCTCAACACGACGCGATAACTCACGCAGCCGTTGCATAAAGACTCCGAACGAAATAAATAGTAATTTAGGTTTGCCTGTTTAGAAACGACGACACGTCGCCCATGCATTGTACTGAGTTGGTTAATCTATCGGCAATAGGCTAGTGAAAATATATTTATCCCCCAGCTTACTCATTAAGCAACGCACTAAGGGGTTTCGGCCGGGCAATACAGTAACCTTGCACGTAGTCTATACCCATCATTTGTAACATTGATAGTATTTCATCCGTTTCAACGAACTCTGCAACGGTTTGCATCCCCATAGCCCTGGCGACTTCATGGATAGATTTTACAATGGCTTTGTCATAGTGATCATCGAGCAAATCGCGGACGAAATGACCATCAATTTTGACGAAATCTGCGGGGAACTGTTTTAAATAACTATAAGATGAAAAACCGCTGCCAAAATCATCAAGTGCAAAACGACAGCCTTTAGCGCGAAAATGTTCAATAAAGGCCAACGTACTTTGCAGGTTTATAATGGCAACACTTTCGGTTATTTCAAAGCAAATACGATCAAAAGGGATCTGATACTGTTCAAACAGCAGTTGTGTATCCTGTTTGAAGGTTGGGTCGAGCAATGAACTTCCTGATAAATTAATATTACATAAATACAGTTGACTAAGATGTTTTGGCTGCTGCTGCAACCAGCGGAAATAGTGCTTAATTACCCAGCGGTCTATTTGCGGCATTAAGCCATAGCGCTCAGCCGAGTTCAAAAAGCTTCCTGGTGTCACTAGGCTATCGTCTTCAGCCCGCAAGCGTAAGAGCAATTCATAGTGCAAGCCGTTGTCTTGTGGCCCTAATGCTTTAATGGCTTGTTGAAAAAGTACGAAACGGTCTTCTTGTACTGCCCGGCTTAACTGTTTGACCCACTGCACTTCTGCCTGATGATGTTGCGTATCAAGATCATTAGCATCAAACAGCTGTATGCGGTTATGGCCCTTTTGCTTAGCAATGTCGCAAGCAGCATCTGCTTTTTTCAGCACACTGTCCGCAATGCTATCATCTTCCTGGATCTCGGCAATACCAATACAAATGCTGATGGTGTAGACACTATCTTGCCAAATAAAACGCATTTCTCGAATAGCATCCAGCATGCGGTACGCCAACGAAAAAGCTTCGTTCGCATTTTTGCCAGCAAGTAAAACACCAAATTCGTCACTATCAAGTCGGGCCAGCGGGCCATTATGGTGAACTGTGCGTTTTAATACGTCGCTAAGTTGTTTAAGTAGCGTATCACCAGCACAGTGGCTACAACTATTATTGATCAGCTTAAATTGATCTACATCGATATACATTACGCAGCCTTTATCAGAGCCGCTTTGGTCACATAAGCTTTGTAATTGCTGCTCAAAGTAATAGCGATTGTATAATGAGGTGAGTGTGTCATGGTTCGCCAGATAGGCGAGTTGTTCATATGCCAGTTTTTGTTCAGTAATATCGATTACTGAACCATGAACGAAGGCAGTTTTTTGGGCGTTGGAGGCAGAAAGGCGCACAGACATTAACGCCCAAAATGCGCTGTTGTCACCCCGTAAACCTTGGATCTCAAAGTTCTTTTTACTGCCAAGCTCTAACTGTTTCAGCATATGTTGACGTTCACTGGGATCGGCATAAAACCTGGACATCCCTGTTCCTGCAATGGCCTGTTTCAGCTCAGGCAGACTGTTATAGCCAAGAATATCCAGCAGGGCTTGATTTGCGTTTAACAGCGCTCCATCCAATGTTGTGGTAAACATACCCTCAACGGCATTGTTAAAGATATCGCGATAGTGCGCCAGTTCAGTGTTATCTGATTCCGGCAATACGGTTTGAATTTGAAATTTATGCAAGTTAAAACTGGTGAGGGCCAGGCACAGCAGCACCAACGAAAACAGAATAAAAGACCAGTCAAAATTGGCGTGTAAGTAGCCAGCCTGATTCAGAGTTATTAGCAGCGCGCTGATAAAGGTAAATACACAAGCCCAGATAAAACTTTTCGCTTTTTCTTGCCCGCGCAAACTAAGCCGGATTGCCAATAGTAGATTATTACTTAGTACCCAACTAGCAGCAAAAAGTAATAGAAATAATCGGGATTGGCCACTGGTAAACAATGGGCTAAATAACAGTGCTAATGCAATAGCAGTACTGATGTAATGGCATAAGTGCCACCAAAAACCTGAGATGGTGCGCACAGCGTAGCGAACAAACATATTCAAACACAACAAGTTAAAGCCGGCTGCAATATAAAGTATCGCTTGGTTGATCTCGGGGTAGCCCGGCCACAGTAATTTAAACGCCATACCATTTAAGATTGCAATTACCAGTGCGAAGCTAACAAAGAAACCCGCATAATACAGGTAATATTTCGCTTTACTTTGCTGAAGTAAGATCAGGTTGTACAGCGCAAGTAACAATAAAAAACCTTGTAGCAGACCATCTAGCATGGCTTGCTGTTGTTTAGTCGCCGTAAAGCTTTCGACGTCCCATATTAGTAGCTCACTGGGGATAACTGCAGCGTCCTGAATTTTGATAAAAATATCGGTTTCTTCTGCCGGGGCAAGGTTGATATTTACGGCAAAACTGCGATAAGGCAATGCGCGCTCACTGAACGGATAATCGTTGCCGGTGCGACTTAGAAGCGTGATATCTTGATTGTGACGATCTACCTGATAAATTTCAATCTTATCAGCAAGTGGAAAATCATATTCTAAAATTGCCTGTAAGGTGCGAGTATTGCTGTTGCGTAGCCTGGCAAACAGCCATACGGCTTCGCTTTCATTAAATATAAGACGTTTAGTTGATGGGAGCAGGCTGAAACTGTGGTGATAAACCGGATCAGACAATAAATCATCTAGTGTGATTTGTTGGGGGGAAATCTGATAATACACCAGTGGCAACGTTTGCCGGCCATTAAGCTGGCGTTGCAATGTATTAGTCTCGGCATGAAAAGCATGAACGCCAGCGCTGAAGAGCCACAGCAGCAACAATATCCCATGCACGGCGGTTCTCACGTTGTAAACTCCCTTTACCGATAAACGATGTTAATGATTTGCGGCGTAAACAGTAACATAGAGCGAGTAAAGGTGTCAGCAGAAAAAGGCTTTTAGCTATTCTGGGCTAAAAGCCGTGACATAGCCGTATACATGGCTTGAGCATTCAGTGACTTAGGTTATAACTTAAGCAGATAACTAATAATGGGAGACAATCAACATGTTAAAAGGAATATGCATATTGGGGTTGCTGGTAATGACATCGGTTGTTAATGCTGCAGATATTGAGGCGGGAAAAGCCAAGGCAGCGGTGTGCGCCGCCTGTCATGGCGCTAATGGTATTTCTATCATTCCTGATTACCCTAATTTAGCCGGACAAAAGGTGAGATATCTGCAAATGTCGATTAAAGCTTATCGTGATGGTGAGCGAAAAAACGCGATAATGTCGCCAATGGCGGCCGGTTTAACCGATGCCGATGTTGCTAATATTGCGGCCTATTTTTCCAGTTTACCTGCAGGGGGTTGAGACTCATCTGCGAGATAGTTACAAATTTCGTCAATAAAGTCGGCACCGTAGCGGGCCAATTTAGTTTGCCCTACGCCTGAAATAGCCAGCAAACTGCGATTATCAGTGGGTAGCTGCTGGCTCATCTCTATTAGGCTGGCGTCACTAAAAATAACAAAAGGCGGTACATCGTCACGCTGTGCAATGGATTTTCGTAACGCTTTTAACCGGGCAAACAGCGGACGGTCATATTGTTGTTTACTCAGTCGCTCCGGTTCACGTTTTGCGCTTTGTAAGCGCGGTACCGCCAGAGATAATCGGGTTTCGCCGCGCAACACGGTGCGCGCCGCCGGTTTTAGCTTAAGTACGGAGTGGGCAGTAATGTCTTGTTGCAGCAAACCAAAATGAATAAGTTGCCGCAAAATGCTAAGCCAATAATCGTGGCTTACCGCTTTTCCAATGCCCCAGGTTGATAATTTATCATGCCCTAACTCAGTAATTTTTTGCGTTTGCCCGCCCCGCAATACATCAATAACATGATGCATACCAAAACTTTGGCCTACGCGGTAAACACAAGAAAGGGCTTTTTGTGCAAGCTCGGTGCCATCAAACTGTTGGGGTGGTTGCAAGCACGTATCGCAGTTGCCACAGGGTGTTTGGCGTGCTTCACCAAAATAATTTAACAGTACCAGGCGACGGCATGTTTGTGCTTCTGCAAAAGCGGCCATAGCCAAAAATCTCTGCCAACTGACCTCCGCACGTTGTGCATTTTCTTCTGCGTCCAACCAGCGTTTCATCCGCCCAATATCGGCCGGATCAAACAACATCATGGCTTCAGCCGCCACGCCATCCCGACCCGCGCGGCCCGTTTCCTGATAATAGGCTTCTATAGTGCGCGGTAATTCAAAATGCACGACAAAACGAATGTTCGATTTGTTGACTCCCATACCAAAGGCAACAGTTGCCACAATTAATTGGTAGTCATCGCGTTTAAACGCGTCTTGTACGTTGTTGCGTTCATCGCTAGTCATGCCGGCATGATAGGCTGCGGCATTAAACCCGCGCTGTTTGAGCTGCTCTGTAAGTTCATCTACTTTGCGCCTTGATGCGCAATAAACAATACCACTGCTGCCTTCTTGCTGCTGCAGGTAACCGACCAGCTGTTCAACCGGGCGGAATTTTTCTTGTACCGTGTAGCGAATGTTGGGCCTGTCAAAGCTACCCAGGTGCACTAAAGGATGCTGCAGGTTGAGTTGTTGCAGAATGTCTTGCCGGGTAGCAGAATCTGCCGTTGCAGTGAGTGCCATCACCGGAACGGTCGGAAAGCGCTGTTTTAATAACGCCAGTGCCATATAATCCGGGCGAAAATCATGCCCCCATTGTGAGATACAATGCGCTTCATCAATTGCAAACAGGCTTACGCCAACGTCTTGTATGCGCTCTAAAAACTGCGGTTGTAACAGACGCTCTGGGGCAACATAGAGCAGTTTAAGCTCGCCCCTTCTCAGCCGCGCAAACACGTGCATGACCTGCTCCCGCGTTAGGCTACTGTTGACAAACTCTGCCGCAATGCCGTTGGCTTGCAGTGCATCGACCTGATCTTTCATTAGCGACATTAGCGGTGACACCACCACTGTTACCTGTGGCAACATTAAGGCGGGCAGCTGATAACACAGCGATTTACCGCCTCCGGTTGGCATAAGTACAAAGCTGTCCTGACCTTGTAATGCTGCATGGATAACATCTAGCTGACCATCGCGGAATTCACTGTATCCAAAGGCTTGTTTTAACAGCGGTAGCAGATCGTGTATCACTTAAAACCTGTTGATAGCAAAAGTAAGACGCTATTCTAAAGCTAAACCGGAATGACAGAAACAATAAATTACCCACAAAACTTGCCAGAGTAGTTAGCTACGGTAGACTACAGCATAACGCTTATAAGGTCTTACCAGTGAGAATGTGATGCAAAACAATCCATTACTACCCATGCTCAGCCAGATTTTTGATCAAATGCCATTCAATAAGGTGTTAGGGTTAACCGTTACTCGTTTTGCAGAAGAGGGCGTAGAGGTGTGTTTTGGTTGGTCAGAACAGTTGGTGGGCAACCCTGTGCAGAAAATCCTGCACGGCGGTGTTATTGCGTCTGTATTGGATGTTGCCGGTGGCATTATGGCAATAGCGACGGCGCTAGAACGACTTAATGATGTTGAACCTGCCGAGCTGGTTGAAAGGCTAGGTAAAATGAGCACTATTGATATTCGTACGGATTACTTGCGCCCAGGCAGAGGAGTGATGTTTACGGCAACCGCGCGCGTAATCAGAGCCGGTAATAAAGTGGCAGTGTGCAGAATGGAGTTACACAATGAGCAGGGTGTGCATATTGCGCTGGGTACCGGTACTTATTTAGTTGGCTGACCGTTTTTTACCGGTAAGTGTCCTGCCGCTGTGCTGTTAATAAGCGTATAATGCCGGCTTAATCAGCGGAGCGGGCCTGCATGTCTTTAAGTCGTGAACAAAAGCTAGGTGGGATCTTTGCCGCCAGCGCTTATAGTTTGTGGGGATTAGCCCCACTGTATTTTAAACAAATAGATTTTATACCTGCCACGGAAATTCTGCTGCACCGTATTGTCTGGTCTTTTCTGCTGTTATTGCTTGTGTTGGTTGCGCTTAAGCAAGTGCGCAAGGTTATCGCGCTAATGCGTCAGCCAAAAATATTAGCCTGGTTACTTATATCTGCATTGTTGTTAGGCGGTAACTGGGGCTTGTTTATCTGGGCGGTAAACAGCAACCATATGCTGGATGCCAGCTTGGGTTATTACATTAATCCATTACTAAATGTTTTATTAGGTATGCTATTTCTGGGTGAGCGGCTTAGAAAGCTGCAATGGGCTGCGGTTGGGCTGGCATGCAGCGGAGTACTTATCCAACTTATTACCTATGGCTCTTTGCCCTGGATAGCGCTTACGCTGGCAGGGTCTTTTGCTATTTACGGTTTAATGCGAAAAAAACTGGCGGTAGATGCAATTACTGGGCTGTTTTATGAGTCACTGTTGCTGTTGCCGCTGGCATTGTGGTTTTGGTGGCATTATGCCGACAGTAGCGCAGTTAATTTACTGCAAAATAGTTGGCAGCTGAATAGTTATTTGGTTGCAGCCAGTTTAGTAACAACAGTCCCCCTTTTGTGTTTTATTGCCGGAGCCAGGCGTTTACAGTTGTCGACCATGGGGTTTTTCCAGTATATCGGTCCTAGTTTTATGTTTGTGTTCGGGGTGTGGTTATACCAAGAACCCTTTGCTGCAGAACGGTTAGTAACATTCGCGCTAATTTGGCTAGCGCTACTGGTCTATACCATTGATGCCTGGCACGCTAGTCGTCAGCGCAGGTTACAAACCGGAGTAAGTTAAGGTGTTTGGTATTATGAATGTCGAGGAGATATGTAATGGCTAATATCATAGATTTTATAGCTGTTATCTGGTTTTTTGGGTTGTGGGTCGGCTATACCTTGTTTGCCAAGCATCGGGCAAAATCGGTCAGTTGTCTCTCGTTTGAATTGCGCCGCAAGCGTAACGACTGGATGCAGAACATGTTACTGCGTGACAATAAAATGGCTGATGTGGGGCTTATTTCTACCTTGGAGCGCAATGTAACTTTTTTTGCCTCAAGTACCCTGCTAATCCTCGCTGGTTTACTTACTGCAATGGCGTCTGCAGATAAACTGAGTGTCATGCTAACTAATTTGGTGCCTTGGGCCAGCTATTCAGAGGGCGCAATACAACTAAAACTGTTGCTACTGACTTTTATATTTGTATTTGCTTTCTTTCAGTTTACCTGGTCATTGCGCCAGTATGGCTTTTGCGGCGTGTTAATTGGTGCGGCGCCAGACGGACGGGCAATGGCTGCTGAAGAGCAACAACTGTATTCCAATCGGGCGGCCAAAGTGATTGATCAGGCGGGACACTCGTTTAATTACGGCTTGCGCGCTATTTACTTTTCACTGTCAGCGTTAGCCTGGTTCATTGATCCCATTTTATTCATGGTGGCATCAGTATTGGTTATGTTGGTAATGAAACAACGTGAGTTTCATTCTAAAGTGTTAAAAGCATTAAAAGAATGCTAGTTAAAAATTGCTGGGTTTTGCCGCACAAAACCTGGCTGTTTGCGACCTTGCTTTATGCGGCTGTTGCGCTTAGTTCTGTTTTATTTCAAAGGCTTTTATCACCCGCGATACGCCATCAACATGTCGGGCAATATCGACGGCTTTCGCCGCTTCTTGTGCGGTGACAATACCGAGTAGAAAGACTTCTGCATTTTCTGTGACGACTTTAATATTTAAACCACTTACCTGTTCATCGGCTAACAGCTGACTTTTTACTTTAGTCGATATCCAGCCATCTCGGGTGCGGGTGGTCATTGCGGTATTGTTACCCAATCTAATTTGGTTTTGCACATCACGCACGCCATCAATTCCACTTAGCACCGCTTGAGCTTGCTGTCGGGTTTGCTCGCTAGTTGTTTGGCCTGTTAGCAAGATAACACCATTGTAACTGGTTACATTGATGTTGCTGCCTTCGGCTGTTGTTGGGTTATCAGCCAGTGCTCTTTGCGCCTTTAATACCACGTTTTTGTCATCAATTTGGGCACCCAGAGTGCGCCTGTCGTTTGCTGCTGTCATAGCTGTGGCGCCACCGGCTACCACTGCCGCAGCACAACCTTGTAACAATGCCAGCAGTGTGCAGGCGCAAAGCAGCTTTACGGTATTCATAGCTCTCCTTGTTGCGGAAATAGGGTCATATCAATTAGCTCACATAAGCTGTGAAGTAAAAAGGTATAACATTCAAAAATGCGTGCCCGCCGATGAGCCGGCACTTTTAATTCAACGTCTTGTTGGTTTAGTAGCCCAGACAGTTCGCCACTACCATCCACGGTTAACGCAATAACTTTCATGTCGTTGGTTAATGCAGCTTCGACCGCTTTAATTAAACTGGGTTCACTTCCTGTGATGGAAACGACCAACAATACATCATTGCTATTACCGATGGCTTTAATTTGTCGCGCCAGATAATCCAGCTGATGACTGTGCTGCAGGCTGTTGTTATGTTGTTGCAATGCTATAGCCGGCAGGCAGGGGCGTTCTGTTTCAAATTGATCTAACAGAAGCTGAGAGAAATGGCATGCTAATGCATGTGTAGCGCCATCACCACAACAAATGACTTTGCCACCGCTAACCAGGTTGTTAACTATAACGAAGGCGGCATTTTCAAGTGGTCCTGACAGGCTTTCTCCGGCTGCGATCATGGTTTGAATATTTTCGCTAAAAAGCTGGCGAATATGTTCTTGCATCAGGTTATCCTGCTTGTTGTGCTATTGAGTAATGGCATTTTTTATCCAATGATACTGATAAGGTGCTTGACCTTCTATGGCGATAACATCAAGCCTACAGGCCTGCTCTGTTAATTTGTGCTGTTGTAAATACCAACGACTGGCACGTAATAATTTTTGTTGTTTACTTACCGTTACCGCTGCTGCAGCGCCACCAAACGCGTTGCTTGCACGGTATTTTACTTCTACAAACACCAGGCAGACACCGTCTTGCATAACCAAGTCAATTTCGCCTGCCTTGCAACGAAAGTTCTGCTG
>Ga0100394_1001258_pt1 | contig 21159 bp, 15 predicted proteins | sample CryGeymeta201518_FD_81549 | JGI IMG/M metagenome (GOLD analysis project Ga0100394, IMG submission 81549) | Groundwater microbial communities from Crystal Geyser aquifers in Utah, USA - Crystal Geyser metaG 2015-18 | ecosystem: Environmental > Aquatic > Deep subsurface > Groundwater | place: USA... | reverse complement strand
TGTTAAACCTACCGCCTTCATTGCGCTTTTTTGCCGGCGGAGATAATAGTATCAGAGGCTATGGCTATGAGTCGGTTGCGCCGCGAAATGAAGCAGGCGAACTTACCGGTGGCCGTTACATGTTAACTGGTACGGTAGAATATCAATACCGGTTAACAGGCAATTGGTGGCTTGCCGCGTTTACTGATTATGGTAGCGCCTGGGATGATACACCCGACTGGGTGCGCGGTTTGGGTGCAGGTGTGCTCTGGGCCTCCCCTATTGGCCCGGTTAGACTGGATTTTGGCTTTGGTCTTGATAAACCCAACGGCGAAAGCGCATTTCAACTGCATTTTTCGCTAGGGCCTGAAATATGAGTTGGCAACGCACTACACATCTCACTAGACGCAGCCTGAAATGGATGCACTGGACAGTGGTCCTGCCTATTCTACTGTTGCTTCTGCTAGTTGCCTCATTATTGTTTAGTGCACCGGGCTTGCGACTAAATCTATGGCTGGCCGAGCACCTGGTTGAAGGATTTACCGTAGAAAGTAGCAGCGGAAGTTTGCTTGGCGGGCATGTACTACACAATATACGTTTCCAACAAAATAATATTGAGTTTACCTTGCAGCGCTCTGCATTGCAGATTAACAGCCGCTGTTTGCTTAGCTTGTCTGCTTGTGTAGAAAGGCTATCGCTATCAGCTTAACATTGACGGTCTTAGCTAATGACAGTACCACTAACGACGGTACCTTCAAAGAGGAAGCCCCAAGCACAGCAGCAACTATCCCCTCGTTATGGTTACCCTTCCCACTCACTATCACACAATTTACGGTTGACGATGCCATCGTTACGACCCCGTCAATGCAGTTAACATGGCAGGGCTTTAATACGGGGCTCGCCGCATGGGGGGATAAAATTCAGCTTAGCCGGCCAACCTTTGAGCAAGTCCGACTAACCTTACCTGAGCAACCAAAAACGCCTGACACTGTGCCATTTCGTTATCAACCACTGGTGTTACCCGAACTTACTATGCCAATGCGGCTATTTATCGACCACTTTACGGTGCGCGATGCGACATTGGTCCAACAAGGTCGTAAACAACACCTCACGGAACTGAGCCTATCGTTACAATGGCAGCAACAACAACTACAAATACTGCAACTGGATGCCTTTCATACCGACGCAACATTGCATGCCAACGCCGCAGTAACGACAACAGGGCCGTATTCACTTCAAGCCGATGTTAGGTTGTTACTGACCAACGCTGATCTCAACGGCCAACAGCTTTCACTAACTGCAAACGGTGATCTGGCAACGCTCAATCTTAGCGCCCGTTCTACCGGGCCTGTTGCTGCAACGCTTGATGCAACACTTAACTTATTGCAACCCGACCTACCACATCAATTAAAGGTGTATAGCGAGAAAGTTCAATGGCCCATTGTGTCTTCACAGCCAGATATTGTATTGCAAGGCACTGAGTTTGCATTACACGGTGACTTGCAGCGTAGCCTTTTTAGTGGTCATACTGATGCAATTGCTAATAGTGCGCCTAATGTTAACGCTGAATTTGCCGGCACGGCTGGGCTTAATGGTGTTGAAATTGAACAACTGCTTTTAAAGACATTAGACGGGCAAATTACCACCAGCGCACATCTTGATTGGCAAAACGGTATTCAATGGCAGGGGCAGGCCACAGTAAAACAGGTAAAACCCGGCGCTTACTGGCCAGAATATTCCGGCTTACTCAATGGCTCGATGCATTTTACCGGCCAGCTCACCGCCGACAATAGTTGGCAAATAGCGTTAAACCAATTGAAGTTAGATGGCACCTTACGTGACTATATATTTAACCTGGATGGCACTTTTTATGCCGAAGATAGCAGCGGCACGGGAGATTATCAGTTCAGCACCCCGGGTCTAACACTGCGACATGCTGACAATGCCGTATCCGTACAGGGGCGCTTGCAACAAGACTGGCAACTGCAAATTAATGTCGATATTCCTGATTTAAAACAGTCACTTAATGCAGCAGGCGGAGCAGTAGATGGTCAATTTACACTCAGTGGGCCACGTGCACAGCCAAAGTTTAATGGCGCAATAAACATTGACAACCTGCTGTGGCAAGACCTTAGCATTACGCAATTAAGCCTAACGTCTGACATATGGCTGGATAATGCCAGAAAATACAATGCAATCATTAGCATTGACGCCAGTGATGCAAAATACCAACACCAATTACTGCAGCAATTTAGTCTAACTCTAAACGGAAATGAGCAGCAGCATCAGCTTAATATGGCGTTGATAAGTCAGGAACATCAAGCTGAACTTGCGCTAGCTGGCTCGCTGTCTTCTGACCAACAGCATTGGCAAGGTGAATTGCTACAGGCAAAAATAAACAGTTTACTGGGTGCCTGGCAGCTACAGAAAACAGCGCCGATGCAGTTTTCGCTGCAGCAGCAACGCTTTGAACTTGCAGCACATTGCTGGCAACAGCAAGATAGTAATATCTGCCTAACCAAGCCCCTAAGTATCAGTGAATCTAAGTTTGATTTAGCACTTCACATTACGGAGTTTGATTTAGACACACTCGCTGAATTAATGCCTTACGGTACTGCCCTTAACGGCGATATAAATGCGCAGTTAACCGCGAACTGGCAAAAGAATTCACTTCCCAAGGCTACGCTAAACCTGACCGGTAAAGCAGGAGGTTTTAGTCAGCAGCTGGATAAACCGTTAAGGTTAGACTGGCGCCAACTCACGCTCTCCAGCGCTTTGGCTAACGATAACATTAACAATACACTACATATCAATTTTAACGACGAATCGACACTGAATAGTGATGTGAAAATTAGCGGACTGCAACAAGGTAGCCGGCAATTGCAAGGCGAGTTGAAGTTACGCCAGTTCACCCTACAGTTTTTACAACCTCTGTTGGGGGAGTTAACAGAACTCAGCGGTGTGCTATCAAGCGATATAAATTTGGCAGGAAACGTGGATACACCAGAAGTTACCGGTGATATCAACCTTAGCCAGGGACGAATTAAAGGCAAGCTAGCACCGGCTGATATCGACAATGCCGAGATTGCATTAACCTTTGCTGGCCAGGAAGCTAAAATGGCAGGCCTACTCGACACGCCCAGTGGCCGAATCGACATTACTGGTAGCGCAAGCTGGCAGCAACTATCGGATTGGCAGGCATCGGTTAATATTAAGGGTGATACGCTTAAATTGCAGGTTCCGCAAGCCAGATTACAACTAGCGCCCGACTTAACTCTGCACGCCAGCCCGCAGCGAACACGTCTAACAGGCACGGTAAATATTCCGGTAGCGACGATTAATATCGATAGCTTGCCAAAAGAGGCGATTGAATTGTCTGACGACGTGATATTAGTGGATACCCAACTACAGCCGTTACCGCAAAATGCTAAATCGACTTTTATGTTCGAAACAGATATCAATGTGTTGCTTGGAAACAACGTCAAACTATCCGCTTTTGGTTTAAAAACGTTGTTAAACGGTAACCTTCGTGTGCGCCAGCAAGCACAACAACCGCTGTTGGTGCATGGTGATGTCAATTTACGCAACGGTACGTTCCGCGCCTATGGCCAAGATTTGCTGATCCGCAAAGGTAAAATGACTTTCAATGGACCATCTGATCAACCCTTCTTGAACATTGAAGCCATACGCAATCCAGAAAATATGGAAGACGGTGTTATTGCCGGTATCCGGGTTAATGGTTCGGTGGATGATCTTAGCGTTGCAATATTTTCAGAACCAGCAAAAGCACAGGCTAATGCACTGTCGTATTTATTGTTGGGACGAGATATGGAAAGCGGCTCAGGTAGCTCAGGCAATGCAATAACAACTAGCCTGATCGGTATGACACTCGCATCAAGTAGCAAGGTTGTAGGTGAAATAGGTGAGGCATTTGGCTTACAGGATCTCACGTTAGACACCGCCGGCGCGGGCGATGATTCTAAGGTGACAGTCAGTGGCTATCTATCCCGCGATTTACAGGTTAAATACGGCTACGGCATTTTTAATGCCGTAGGAGAGTTTACTCTGCGTTATCGTGTAATGCGGCGATTATATCTGGAAGCCGTTTCAGGCTTGGATGAGGCTGTAGACTTACTCTACAAATTTGAGTTTGATTAGTCAGACTGCAACAAAAAATGCTGATAACGCCCCAAAGACGCATAGGGTTCAGTGCGGTTATACTGCAGTTCCAGTGCCAGTAGTTGGTCAAAATGACTTTGCTGCTGTGCTGGCTCGCGCAGGTAATCATGAAAACAACGTACCCCGGTTTTGCTCATTAGGGTAAAACCGGCCTGTCGACACCAACTTAATACATCAGCCGGAGATAACGGATGCTGAGGGTTTAAACTAACTTTCTTTTTAACTTTAAAATCGGCAGCCACATAATCAAAGTTACCATAGACAATATTGGCAAATCGTTTGGCTTCTTTGTTATAAAACATCAGTGACAATATACCGCTAGGCTGCAGTAATTTTTTTAGCTGGGCAATAGCGGTTTCTGGCTCAGCTAACCACTCCAGCATAGCATGACACAAGATAAGTGAATATTGCTGTGTTTGGCTTGATGCTAATGCCGCCAAACCAATATGTTCAAAACTCACCTGATTTATCTGCTGTGCTGTTGCAGCCTGCTGTGCTATCTGCAACATCTCTATAGAAATGTCAGTCAAATGCACATGATGGCCCTGTGCAGCCAGCGCCAATGCAATCTGTCCCTGCCCCGCCCCCACATCCAAAATACGTGTAGGTTGTTGTAACACGTTAAGATCAGCTAAATCACGCAGCAGTACCTGCTGGCGCAGCAATCCTTTGGTATTAGCATAAATGTTATGCTGAAACTTAGTCGCTATACCGTCAAAACTACGATCAGTTTTTATTGTCATGCCGGGTTATCGATATCAATAAATTGCACATCTAGACCAAATTGCCCGGCGATACATTCTCCCAAAGCTTTGATACCATAACGCTCAGTCGCATGATGGCCGGCAGCAATAAAATGGATCCCCAGTTCACGAGACAAATGTATGGTTTGTTCTGATACCTCACCAGTGATAAAGAGTTGGGCCCCTGCTGCTGCAGCCTGTTCAATATACCCCTGGCCGCCTCCTGTGCACCACGCCACTATTTTTACACTTCCAATACCGGCGTCATGCACCAGTACTTGTCTGTTTAAACCGCTTTCAAGTGACTTGGCTATGGTATCCAACGCTGTTTCAGCAGTTAATTCACCCTGCATTAGTACACCGTTCGGTTCAACGTCATTCACCGCGCAAACATTTGTTGCATGCAGCAATAGCCCCAACTGGGCGTTATTGCCAAGCACAGGATGTACATCGAGCGGTAAATGATATGCCAACAGATTAATATCCTGGTTTAACAAGGTTTGCAGCCGTTTTTTCTTAATACCAATAACCGGATAAGCTTCATTTTTCCAAAAATAACCGTGGTGCACCAAAATCGCATCGGCGTTAACGGCTACTGCGGCATCCAACAGCGCCTGACTCGCTGTCACCCCTGTAACCACGCGGTTGATTTGCGCTTTACCTTCAACCTGCAAGCCATTAGGGCAATAATCACGTATCTTATTAACTTGCAGTTCGTCGTTTAACCATTTCACTAAGATGTTGCGCTCAACCATGTCTCGGTTCCCCGCTATTAACATGGCGCTATTGTACTGCAACCAACAAAAAAAACAGGCACATTTGTCTTAACAGGGCAAAATGTTGTATAAATACCGAGCTACATGCATAAAATAATATCTGTTAAGGATCCGTATGACTAAATTGGATAAAGATCTGGTTGTTGCCGAATTTACAGCAGCCTATAAAGCCGCATTTGGTAAAGCACCACAGCTGGAGCAAAAGCCAGGTTGGTTCAGCGTAGACGGCGGTAAAAATATTCGTCTGGCAGAGCTTGCCGAACTGGGCGCAAGTTACACGCCAACCAAAAAAGCATCACCGGTAGCTGCAAAGCAAGCTACTGCACCAAAAGCTGCCCCTAAACCGGCTAAAGCAGTAAAAGTGAAATCTACTGGCAACGGTCAGTCTGCTGCTGCAATGTGGGCGCAACGTAATGGCAGTGCACAGCGAGCACCCAGAGGATGCCGTTAAAACGTTTAAGTCTGGTTGCTTAATGCGGCCAGGCGCGTTTTTGTTTCTATCCACTGCCCCATAAACTTAGTACTGCGATAAGCATGATGGCGTAGCATTAAGCCGGTAAAGTTTCTCTGACGATGCATCTCTATCTGCTGAAGTGTCTGTATCAACTCATGCCATATTCTTTGTTCATGCTGCTTTAGACTAAATTTGCTCTGTACAGTGTCAAAGCCATGCTTTTGAGCAAGTTGCCATAAGTCGACATGCTGGTACAACGTCACTGCTGCCTCAGCTAAAGCAATATCATCATTAGCAATGATACCGGCCCACTGGTTGTCTAATAACATACCTTCAGCACCAATATCCGTTGTAACACTGGGGGTACCGCAGCGCATAGCATCTAAGAGTTTGCCTTTTAACCCAGCACCAAAGGCTAACGGCGCCAAACAAACCCGGGCTTGCTGCAGTACACTAACCGCATCGTCAGCCCAACCTTTGATCAGAAAACCTTGCTTAGCATTATGCAATGCTGTGGCTTTGGGCGGCGGATAAGCACCATAAATATGTAATTCGGCTTGCGGTAACTGCTTACGGATCAGCGGCCAGATACTTTGCTGTAACCACAGCACAGACTGCCAGTTTGGCGCATGGCGAAAATTGCCTATCGCGACGAAATGCTGTCGCTGATTAAAGTCAGGTACATTTGATAACGAGGTGTTGTCCATTAAAAACGGGCAGTAACACAACTGGCTTGCTGGCACAGCATAGTGCTGCTGAAGTAGCTGCATCTCAAACTCAGATATAACCAAGGTAAGATCACAACGATAAATCGCTGCAACTTCACGCAGCGCTAACTCAGAATTTAGTGCTTGCGCGTTCACAGGATTGCCGCTTTTAAAGCACTGATGTCTCGCATCCCTAAGCGCATGACAGTCTTCCATGTCTAAGATGCGCATAGCGTCTGGACAAGCTTGCTCTACACGCCAGCCAAATTGTTCTTCCAACATAAAGCGGTCAAACATCACAGCCTGCGGAGCTTGCTCCGCTATCCAGTTATCAAAACTACTATCGTTCAAACTGATGCAGTGCTCCGCAACGCCAAGCTCAGCCAATGCAAATCGGTGCAGGCTAAGTTCTGCCGCACTGGCAAAAATTACCCGCCAATTTTTGGCCAGAAATAATTGAATTAAGCTGAGCATCCGATAGCCCGCAGCGGAAGACTTCGGCTCTGGCCAAACATAGCCAACGATAATCAACAATGGCGTCGTTGCAGACATGGCACCTCCAAATAAAGCACGCATTCTACCTGCAAAACTGCGCCAGCGACACCGATTGACGTGCTAACATGGCTAACTCGAAGAATTGGGACGTGTTATGACAACAACCTATTACTCTCCAATTGAAGAACGGTTCCACGCTATTACTCATGGTATTGGTGCCATTTTGGGCGTACTTGCCCTGATAGTAATGCTTAAACTGTCATTACAAACAGGTGACCACTGGCATCTGGCCAGCAGTGTTATTTATGGAACAAGCATTATTTTGCTCTATAGCAGCTCAACACTGTATCACTGCGTCCAACAAACCGACTTTAAACGCAAACTACGTCAACTTGATCACGCAGCGATTTTTGTACTTATTGCCGGCACCTACACCCCTTTCACACTGCTAAATTTGCGTGACAACTGGGGTTTACCCCTATTTGCATTAATTTGGACTGTGGCAATTGCAGGTGTCATTATTGAGCTTGCAACAGGATTAAAATACAAAAAATTATCCTTATCACTCTATCTCGGTATGGGTTGGTTGGTGGTGATTGCTATTCAACCCATGTTAAACAATGTTGAAACTGGCGGTTTGCTGCTATTGCTTGCTGGGGGGGTAATTTACTCGCTTGGCGTCATTTTTTATGCCTGGAAACGCTTATTTATGCATCATGTGATCTGGCATATCTTTGTTTTGGTTGGCAGCATCCTGCATTTTTTCGCGGTATATTATTTTGCGCTAAACATGTAAAAAAGGCCGGAAAATCCGGCCTTTTGGGTATTGCTAGTATTGGTACGTAAATGTCACACCACTAAACGCGGTATAACCACGTATGCCGACATGCCAAGTGCCTGCCTGCGGATTGTTAATCGTGCACACTTCATTATTACCATTTAGATAAGGCCGACAAGTATATGACGTTGTTGTTGGTTGACTGCCATAACGCATGTATAAATCAGCATCACCTGTGCCTCCTGAAATTTGGAAGGTCAAAGTTGATACGCCAGCCGGAATTTGATAACTGCCTCTTAACCACTGACCACTGGTACCCGACAAGTTAGGGAATGATGCGCCACCGCCTGGAGGTGTACCATCACCACCGCCATCACCCGAACCGTCACAGCCATTATTGGTTAAATAATCATGAGCGGCTTTCGCTTTAACAATACCCCAACCATAAGACGTGTCACGACCCGATGAACCACGGTCTTCTGCTGTCGCATTTAAGGCACTACGGATTTGTGCTGCTGAACATTGTGGATGATTACTCCATACCAGAGCGGCCACACCTGCAACATGAGGCGATGCCATTGAAGTACCGCTAATACTGTTATAACCACCATTGTTCCAGGTAGAACTTACACCGACACCTGGTCCGGCAATTTCAACCTGCGAGTTACGCTGTGAGAAACTGGCAAGAGCACCACTTGAGCTCACTGCTGCAACGGAAACTACCGCATCATAGGACGCAGGATATGACAAGCTGGTATTACCGCCATTACCTGCTGCCGCAACCAATAACATGCCGCTATTATAAAAACTGTTCATTGCTGCATTTTCAGTCTGGTTGGATGAACCACCACCCAGACTCATGTTGACCACTTTAGCGCCTGCATTCTGACAAGACTGAATACCATCAATCAGATCCGATGCGAAAGTCCAGTTACCTGAATCATTAAATATTTTTACAATGTGTACACCGGCCTGACCAGATCCAATCACACCGACAACACCACTGTTGTTGTCCAACGCTACCATCGTGCCCGCAACGTGGGTACCATGGCCGTTACCATCCGAATACCAGTTGCCATGACCCGAAAAAGCAAAACCGGTTACACCAGAGCTCTGCAAATCTTCATGGCCAGAAGTGTATCCAGTATCAATAACACACACTTTAGTATTACCAGCGCTGCTGTCACTTACCTGGTTCGCCTGCACCATGGTAATACCATAAGGGGTAGATTGTGCAAATGGAGTAATAACATCCATTAAGTAGCGCTTAGCATCAACTTCAACGTATTCAACGTTTGGATCACTTTGCAACATCTTAAGTTGTTTAGGTGAAAGTTTAGCGACTGACGCATTAACCGCGGAAAGATGTTTCAATGCGGAGACGTTGGCTTTTTGCAGCGTCTGCTGCGCACGCAGAGCTGAAAACTCGGCAGCATTCGCTGCGGTGCCGTCAGTACTCATCAGCTCCTGTGCGGCTGGGTTTTTGAACTTGATAATGTAACGGTCAGACGTTTCTTCTAATAGCGCTGGCAAAGTAATTGCTTGTTCGGCGATATTTAGGCCTTCAGCGACGGCAACAGAGGTAAAGCTCAGGGTAAAACAGCTGGCAGACGCAAGTGCCAGTAAAGTAGTCATTTTGTTCATCATAGTGCCCTTGGTAGGTTTTATAAGGCCCATGTTGTACGTTTCGCATCCTGCTGCTCAAAACCTAACCAACTATCACCCAGACATCCATTACAAACACATTATAAATTCTTTACAAATGTATGAGATAAACCTTTTTCAGAAAATTAATATAACTATCAGAAACAAAATGATTTATTTAGGTACAAGTACGTCTATTACATGATCATCATTACGAGTGTTAACGAAAAACTAAGGTTTAGGACCATTACCTATGCGCTGCAATGTAAACCAAAAAATAGAACCTTGATCTTTAACTGAGTGAAAGCCGATATTGCCATAGTGATTTTCAATAATTTTTTTGCAGATAGCTAAACCTAAACCTGAACCTTCTTTTGCCCGGCTATCTGAACTGTCAGCTTGAGAGAACTTCTCAAATATTCGTTGTTGAAACATCTCGGGTATACCACTTCCACAGTCTTCAACTTCCAACTTAACGTTATGCTCAGTCGCACTTAATCTAACAACAACTGTCCCTTGCTTTGGCGAAAATTTAATGGCATTCGACGTCAGATTATCAATAACCTGCCGCAGTCGCAGTGCATCAGCATTAACGATAAATGTATCATCTCCATTAACTTTTAACGTAAGTTCTACGTCATAACGTTTTGCATAAGGTAACATCGCTTGAACCGCTTGCGACGCCAAGTCATCTAAATCTATGTGTGCAACATCTAACGTAAAATTCCCCGCCGCAAACTTTTGTAAATCGAGTAAGTCATTAATCAAATGGGCTAACCGCTCACTATTGGCTTGAGCAGTTTGCAGCATACTTTGATAGGCAGGATGATCAGGCGTTAATACATTTTGCGCGATAAGACCTACTGCCCCTCGAATTGCTGTAAGCGGAGTCCGCAGCTCGTGGCTTACGGTAGCGATAAACTCATCTTTCAGTTTATCAAGCCGCTTTAATTCCAAATTCGTTTTCGCTTGCTCTTCCAAGCTTCGCTCTAACTGTTTGGTTCGCAACGATAAAGTAATAGAGCTTTCCTCTAACGCACTTGTTCGCTCAGTAACTCGGGTTTCAAGTACGACTTGGGCCCGGGCTTTATCATCTACGGCTGACTGTAACAACCGGTTAATTTGCCTGATATGGCGCAGGCGATAAAGATGTAGCAACCAAAGTATTAACGCAACGCATAACATTGCAGAGTAAATAACCCAGCGTTGCTGCCACCAGTGCGGTAAAACCTGTAACGTAGCGACAATTTCAGCAGCGCTAAACACACCATGGTTATTTGATACTTTAAGCCACAGGGGATAAGTGCCGACAGGTAAATTCGCGTAGAAAGCGCTATTATTGGTACCCGCCATAACCCAATCTTGATTAATTCCAGCCAGTTTGTATTGAAATTGATTCCGCTGCGGATCCTGATAGTCTAAGGCACTGAATTCAAAGCTCATGGTATGACTGTCAGGCGCAAGTCTGATTAACGGCCACGGCTTGCCATGCGGTTTTATTTGCACAATATGATGATCGATAACAAAAGATGATAATACTGGCTGAGGCACAGCGTTATTGCCAGTAAGCAGTGAGGGTTTAACTGAAATCAACCCCGCTATTGCACCAAAATAAAGTGTATCGTTTTCGGCAAACATCGCGTTGGTGTTTAGCTCCGAACTAACCAAACCATCATGGCTGGTGTAATGTAAGAACCGTTGCCCTGATGTTGGTCGGTATCCTAAACCTTTTGCGGTCATAACCCACAATTGTTTACCCTGTTGCAATACACCTAGAACATTATTAGAGGGTAAACCCTGTTCTGTTGTGATCAGCTGTTGCTCACCACTTATTTGGTTAACTACCACCAAACCTTCACGACTGCATATTACCAACAGCGCAGCATGCTCGCTAACGCATTGCACATTATTGTGTACTAGTTTTATTTTAGAGTCTGGTAAAGCACTAAACTGCTGCATCTCGCCAGTAGCCAGATTAATTTGGTATACGCCACTGTATCGGGTGGCAACCCACAGCTGGTTATTTTCACCAACAAAGAGTTGCTGTACAGCATTGCCGACCGATGTTTCAGATAATTGCGTCAGCCAATGCTGTACTGCATGCAGTTCTGGTTGCCAGGCAATAACACCCTCGCCCCACATACCTAAATACAACCTGCCTGAATCATCAATTTTTAAATCGCGAACATTCCGATTAGCAACACCGGCCAAGTCGAAAGGCTCACTTAGGTTTTTAATACCGGTATCCGGATGATAAAGTAGTAATCCGTTGTCGGTTGCCACATAAATTTGGTTAAGTGCACCTGCGACTACCGCATTTACACGACTACCGACATTATATTGAGTAAATTGACCGTCATCTAACGTTATCTGATATAAGGTTTCTGCACCACCAAGCCACATTTGACCGTTATGTTTTAAAATTGCAGTAACTGAAAAGCCATCTTGTTGCGCTAAACTAGCAGATATACTACTAATGTCTGTAAAAGCGTTACTCGAAACAATATTCCGGTATAACCCTCCCTCCCGTGAGCCTAACCACAACACGCCAGAGCGATCCGTTAAAATGCTGCGAATATTAACGTGGCTCAGTGACTGAGTCACAAGTGGAGTTTCACCGTCTAAATTAATACGAAACAGGCCATTGTAGCTTCCAATCAGCAAGGTATTTTGGGCATCTCCACCGGTAATAACGTTTAGTACGGGCTCTGACAATCCTGCTGCCATCAGGGGTAAAGCGACAAACCGTTGCTGCTCTGTCTCGTAGCGGAATAAGCCTATACGACTTCCCACCCAAAGCTGATTGTTAATATTTTTTATTACTCTGATTTCATTGCTTCGGCTTAAATTGTCAGCACCGGGCACTAATTCAATATCGGGGCTAAGCCCCTCATCGTCATGCCAGCGATGCAAACCAGCAGAGGTGCCAATCCAGATAGCGCCATCAGTTGTTTTTGTCAGGCTCCAAATTCTTTGGTCTGCCAGTACTGGATACAGTGGGTCACGACCTATATGACTGATACTATCATCTGTTTCAATCCGGCTTAAACCGGCAGTTGTTCCTACCCACACCCGCCCAGAATTATCTTTAAGCAACGCTTGAATCTGATTGCCAGCCAGTCCTTTTGCTTCAGTAAAACGCGACAGCTTTGACGTTTTAGCATCAAGTCGCGACAAGCCCATGCCCCAAGTACCGGCCCAAATAGCGTCATCATCATCGATTAAGACTACACCCACATCAGGTGTTTGATGGTTAACAAGTTCTTCATTAGTGAGCAGAGGAAACTCGACAAAACGATAGCCGTCATAGCGCAGCAAGCCTGAATTAGTAGAGCCCAGCCAAAGATAGCCGGTTTTATCCTGCTGCACGCTATAAATGGTTGCATTAGGTAAACCATCATCGACACCTAATCGACTAAAACGCTCTGCCCATGCCTTACTATGTGGCGTCAAAATCAACAAAGCAGACAAGGTAACGAAGAAAACTATCTTTATTATTTGATAAAGCAATACCACCTCTGTTATCGATAAACAGTATACATTTAAGGTAAAAAAATAAGACTAAAAACACAAAAATAGCTGCCTAACGATAGCACAGCATAAATGGCTTTACAGTGCTGATTTGATTAAATCTATAGTGCCACTTTCGCTTAGGCTTGCATTCTTTTAGAATCGTCGCCATAACCCGCTTTTATGCTTTTGCTTTCGGAGAAACACATGTCAGATGTTAAACACAGTCGCCTGCTTATTCTTGGTTCAGGACCGGCTGGCTATACCGCTGCAGTTTATGCAGCACGCGCTAATTTGAATCCTGTTTTAATTACTGGCATGCAGCAAGGTGGGCAGTTGACGACCACCACTGAAGTAGAGAACTGGCCAGGCGACGCGCATGGCTTAACCGGCCCTGCGCTGATGGATCGTATGCGTGAGCATGCAGAAACGTTTAATACAGAAATCGTTTTTGACCATATCCATACAGTTGACCTATTGCAACGTCCTTTTACCCTAACAGGTGACAATGCCGTTTATACCTGCGACGCGTTAATTATTTGCACTGGCGCTTCAGCCAAATATTTAGGCTTACCATCAGAGCAAGCTTTTAGTGGCCGTGGTGTTTCTGCCTGTGCTACCTGTGATGGTTTTTTCTATAAAAATCAAAAAGTCGCCGTCGTGGGTGGTGGTAATACCGCGGTAGAAGAAGCACTTTACCTGTCAAACATTGCTGCAGAAGTGCATTTAGTTCATCGTCGCGACAGTTTTAAAGCAGAGAAAATTCTGGTTGACCGCTTAATGGCAAAAGTTAACAGCGGCAATATTATTCTACACACCCATCGTGAACTTGACGAAGTGCTGGGTGATGAGATGGGCGTTACCGGTGTAAGATTAAAATCAACCCAAGGTAAAGCTGATGAGCAGCTTGACTTGCAAGGTGTTTTTATTGCCATTGGTCACAAACCCAATACGGATATTTTTCAAGATCAGCTAGCAATGAAAGGCGGCTATTTAACTGTTCATAGTGGCAGCGAAGGCAATGCCACTCAAACTAGCATTGAAGGCGTGTTTGCCGCAGGCGACGTGTCAGACCATATTTATCGCCAAGCCATAACTTCTGCTGGCACTGGCTGTATGGCTGCGCTAGATGCCGAACGTTACCTGGACGCTTTGAACAAGTAATCCAGGACTATACGTGGCGATATATCTGCCAGAACTCTCAGCGCATGATGTCAGCTTTCCCAAGCTGGATCGTGCGCTAACAGAACCCGATGGATTGCTTGCCATGGGTGGCGATTTATCCCCACAACGGTTAATCAGTGCTTACTCTCAAGCTATATTCCCCTGGTTTAGTGAAGGTGACCCTATACTCTGGTGGAGTCCTTCTGTTCGTGCTGTATTCGCACCGGATACATTGCAGTTAAACCGGACGTTAAAAAAACAGATTAACCGTTACCAACTCAGATGCAGTATAAACTTTGCGTTTAATGACGTGATAAAGTGCTGCGCTGCACCTCGAGCTAAACAACCCGGTACTTGGATTTTGCCTGAGATGCAACACGCCTATCGCCAGCTACACAACTTAGGTTATGCTCACAGTATTGAAGTGTGGCAGCAAGATAAACTCGTCGGAGGATTATACGGCGTGTTGATTGGTAAGCTATTTTGCGGTGAATCTATGTTTAACCTGGTACCAAACATGGCGAAACTGGCATTAGTTGCTCTACAACATCAGCTACAACAATTGGGTGCTGGCTGGATAGACTGCCAAATGCCTAATCCATTTTTACAACAACAAGGCGCTCAAGCAATATCACGCAACGACTACGTTCGTTTATTGTATCAATATGGTCAGACCACTACTACAGCAGATGATTGGCAACCACAGTATCTTGAGTTGGTCGCCAATAATGCCTGAACTAAAATTTGGTCTCACTGCACCTTTACCCTGTAGCTATTTACCTAACGAAGATGAACAGCTGGTATTTTTGCTACCTGATCAACCGTTATCGCCAAAGCTATACCAACAGCTATTGGCACTTAATTTCCGGCGCAGTGGCGAGCAGGTATATACACCGCACTGCCCCGACTGCAGCGCTTGCCAGTCTGTAAGAATAAACCCTATCGACTTTTCACCCAGCCGCAGTCAACGCAGGTTGTTAAACAAAGCCCAACGCAATGAGTTGACACATAAATTTGTTGATAAACCCAGTGCCGACTATTTTCCGCTGTTTGCTGACTACATAACCTATAAACATGCCGATGGCAGTATGTTTCCACCCTCACGTGAGCAACTTAACACTATGCTTAACTGCTCATGGATGAAATTACATTTTCTGGAACAATACCGACAACAGCAGTTGGTTGCCGTGACCATTGTTGATACAACATCAGATGCGTATTCTGCGGTATACAGTTTTTTTCATCCATCGGTAAGCGCATTGTCACCGGGTATTTTGGCAGTACTCTATTTATTGCAGTGTGCGCAGCAAAATCAGAAACAGTGGCTGTATCTTGGATATCAAATTAATGAATGCCAAAAAATGGCTTATAAGGCTGTTTTTCGTCCACAACAGCGTTTTATTCAGGGACAATGGCATTCATTTGGTTAAAAAAGCGCTTGCTGCTTTACTTATGCCGATGATTTCGGCACAATCTGCGCAGTTTTTTTATGGTTCACCCAATTTTAAGAGGCAAGTACGCTGAATGGCGAAGGAAGACGTAATTGAAATGCAAGGTACCATTTTGGATACCCTGCCAAATACCATGTTCAAAGTTGAACTGGAAAACGGCCATGTCGTTATCGCTCATATTTCAGGTAAAATGCGTAAAAACTATATCCGTATTTTAACCGGCGATAAGGTAACCGTAGAGTTGACACCTTATGACTTAACTAAAGGTCGTATCGTGTTCCGTCAGCGTTAAGCTGGCTCCTTACTTTATATCCGCTAACACAAACCCGGCCATGGCCGGGTTTGTTGTTAATATCAGCTACCTCTGTAATATACTATTCAGTAAGTGCAGCCTCTTGTTCAGTTTGATATTCAAAGCTTAGTTTATCGTCAACCAGCCCTACCCTGACATCACCACCGTGCAATAAGCGGCCAAACAGTATTTCGTTGGCTAGCGGTTTTTTCAACTGTTCCTGAATAACCCGTGCCATCGGTCTGGCTCCCATAGAAGGGTCGTAGCCTTTATCTGCCAACCATTGTCTGGCTGCAGCGCTCAGTTCCAACGATACTTGCTTTCTATCCAGCTGCACTTGCAAATCACAAATAAACTTATCAACAATTTGCAATATAATATCCAGGGCCAAATGTTTAAACCAGATAATACCGTCCAGCCTGTTTCTAAATTCAGGGCTAAATGTACGGTTAATCTCAGCCAGGGCATCGTGGCTATTATCTTGCTGCTGAAAACCTATCGACTTACGCACAGTTTCTTGCACGCCCGCATTGGTTGTCATCACTAACACAACATTGCGAAAATCGATTTTTCGGCCATTGTTATCCGTTAAGGTGCCGTGATCCATTACCTGCAATAAAATATTGTAGATATCGCTATGCGCCTTCTCTATCTCGTCCAACAACACAACAGAATAAGGTTGCTTCGATACAGCATCCGTCAACAAACCGCCTTGCTCAAAACCCACATAGCCTGGTGGCGCACCAATTAACCGACTGATAGCATGCCTTTCCATATATTCAGACATGTCAAAACGTAACAGTTCAACCCCAAGCACTTTAGCCAGTTGCTTGGTCACTTCGGTCTTACCTACCCCAGTCGGGCCGGCGAACAAAAAATTACCTATAGGTTTTTCTTCACTACCTAGCCCAGAGCGCGACAGCCTGATAGCAGCTGTAAGCACCTCAATGGGCTCATCCTGGCCAAACACCACCATTTTAAGGTTGCGGTCCAGGTTCGCCAGCACATCCTTGTCAGACGCTGATACGGACTTCTCAGGTATACGCGCCATCTTAGCGATAACATGTTCTATTTCAGGAACATTAATTACTTTACGCCGTTTAGAGGATGGTAATAACCGCTGACTGGCACCAGCTTCGTCAATAACGTCAATCGCCTTGTCGGGTAAATGCCGCTCGTTTATGTATTTTGCCGACAATTCCGCCGCTGCACGAATCGCTTTTTGTGTATAGCGTACATTATGGTGCTGCTCGTACCGTTCTTTTAAACCAAATAAAATTCGAGTGGTATCTTCAATACTGGGTTCAACCACATCAATTTTTTGAAACCGCCGAACTAACGCCGTGTCTTTTTCAAAGATACTCTTAAATTCCTGATACGTAGTGGAGCCCATACAACGCAATCGGCCACTTGATAATAATGGCTTTATTAGATTGCTGGCATCCATCACACCACCCGATGCGGCACCGGCGCCAATGACAGTATGAATTTCATCAATAAATAAAATGGCGTCCTTTTCACGCTCAATCTCTTTTAGCAATGATTTCAAACGTTTTTCAAAATCGCCACGGTATTTAGTCCCTGCAAGCAAGGCGCCCATATCTAACGAATAAATTGTTGCATTGGCAATAACTTCAGGCACTTCGTTATGCACAATACGGTATGCCAGCCCTTCCGCAATAGCTGTTTTTCCAACGCCGGCCTCACCAACCAACAAGGGGTTATTTTTCTTCCGACGGCAAAGTACTTGTATTGCACGCTCGACTTCATGTTCCCGACCAATCAGCGGATCTATTTGGCCGTTTTTTGCCTGCACATTTAAGTTTGCCGTAAAATTTTCTAAATATTTACTATCATCCGCTGTCGCTTCAGCACCTTCTTCAGACGAATGCTCATCATGCTGTTCAAGTTTTTCGGTTTTGGTTACACCATGAGAAATAAAATTAACGACATCCAGGCGGCTAATATCAATTTTTTTCAATAAGTAAACCGCTTGCGACTCTTGTTCGCTGAAAATAGCCACCAGCACATTAGCACCGGTAACCTCTGTCTTACCGGATGACTGCACATGAAAAACCGCCCGTTGTAACACGCGCTGAAAGCCTAATGTAGGCTGTGTATCACGCTCGGTTTCACCATCGGGTAGGACCGGCGTAGTGGAATCGATAAAACTGGCCAGTTCTTGACGCAGTTTTTCAATGTTAGTGCCACAAGAACGCAAGGCGTCTCCTGCAGCAGGGTTATCTAGCAATGCGAGCAGTAAGTGCTCAACTGTCATATATTCATGACGGCGCTCACGCGCGAACCTGAAAGCCAAATTCAGAGTTAACTCAAGATCTTTATTTAACATACACCACTCCTAATCCACCTGAGTAACGACACCAGAATCATGCAAAGGCCTACCTTATGCGCGCTCCATGGTACAAAGCAACGGGTGTTGATGCTCTTTTGCGTATTGCATCACCTGCTGCACTTTTGTTTCCGCTATTTCTGCTGTAAAAACCCCACATTTACCTTTGCCCTCGTAATGTACTTTTAACATCACTTCGGTCGCCTGCTCATACTGCATGTTGAAAAACCGACTAAGAACATCAATGACAAAATCCATCGGTGTGTAATCATCATTATGCAGTAAAACTGTATACATTGGCGGAGGAGCCACTCGTTGCCGTGTTAACTCTTCCAATCCGCCTTGTTGTTCGTTGCCGTGATTAATGCCGCTCATAAACTATAGCCATGCCTGTGTATTCCATCAAAGGAGCTTTAAGTTAATTGTTAGTTAAATATTAGTTTAATTTTGCAAATAACTTGACTGTGTGCTCAAATTATCTACATTAGTTGTTGGGATTACAAACAATCCCACTGTCGATACTAGAATACAGAATTTAGCTAACTTAGAGAAGGAAGTAAGTTGTATGGCTACCGGTAAAGTAAAATGGTTCAATAATGCCAAAGGTTTTGGATTTATCCGCGAAGATGGCCGTGACGAGGATATCTTTGCCCATTATTCAACTATTAGCATGGACGGCTACCGCACGCTAAAAGCTGGACAAGACGTAGAGTTTGACTTGTCTGAGGGTCCTAAAGGCCTTCACGCTGTAAATATTAAAGTGCCCGGTGATCTGTCAGAGTAAACTATTTGTTTAGTGCTACGCACAACGACAAAAAAAAGCAGGCTTAACGCCTGCTTTTACTTTATACATAAATACGGTTACGCGTTGGCCAATGCCTGATTAAAGGTATTGCTTGGACGCATTGCTTTAGCAATCAAAGCGGGATTTGGCCGGTAATAACCACCAATCTCCACTGCCTTGCCCTGAGCGCCATTCAGCTCTGCAACAATTGCAGCTTCATTTTGTTGTAATGTCGCCGCCAATTTAGCAAATCGAGCTTGTAGTTCTGCATCCGTACTTTGTGACGCTAACGCTTCAGCCCAGTACATGGCAAGATAAAAATGGCTGCCACGATTATCCAATTCACCCAGTTTACGTCTTGGTGATTTATCATTATCCAAAAACTTTGCCGTCGCAGTATCTAAAGCATCGGCCAGCACTTTGGCTTTTGCATTACCAGTTACCTGGCTAAGGTGCTCTAAAGAGGCGGCCAACGCTAAGAATTCACCAAGCGAATCCCAACGTAAGTAATCTTCTTCAATAAACTGTTCAACATGTTTAGGTGCTGAACCACCAGCGCCAGTCTCAAATAAACCGCCGCCATTCATCAAAGGCACAACAGACAACATTTTTGCGCTGGTGCCCAGCTCTAAAATGGGGAACAAGTCAGTTAAATAGTCACGTAACACGTTGCCGGTAACAGAGATAGTATCTAAACCTTCATTTATGCGCTTAAGTGATAAACGGGTCGCCTCAACAGGCGCCAGAATTTGTATATCAAGGCCGCTGGTGTCATGATCTTTCAGGTAAGTCTGCACTTTAGTTATTAGCTGCGCATCATGCGCGCGCGCACTATCTAACCAAAACACAGCTGGTGTATTGCTTAACCGGGCACGATTTACTGCTAATTTAACCCAGTCACGTATTGGAGCATCTTTAACCTGACACATGCGCCAGATATCACCTTGCTCAACAGCGTGCTCAAATACTACATCACCTTTACTGTTAAGTACCTGAACTTTACCAGCAGCCGTCATTTCAAAGGTTTTGTCATGTGAACCGTATTCTTCGGCTTTTTGAGCCATCAAGCCTACATTGGGGACTGATCCCATGGTGCGCGGATCAAAGGCACCATTTTTCTTACAGAATTCGATAGTTTCTTGGTATACACCGGCATAGCAGCGATCAGGGATCATCGCTTTGGTATCTTTTAATTTACCATCAGGTCCCCACATCTTACCTGAGCTTCTTATCATTGCCGGCATTGACGCATCGATAATCACGTCGCTTGGCACATGCAGATTAGTAATCCCTTTGTCAGAGTTAACCATGGCCAATTCGGGTTGCGCGGCATAACACGCTTTAATAGCTGCAAGCACTTCATCCTGCTTTGCCTGTGGCAGCGTTGCTATTTTAACAAACATATCACCGGCGCCGTTATTTACATCCACACCCAGCTCTGTAAACAACGCGGCATATTTTTCAAACACAGGTTTAAAAAACACTGTCACAGCATGACCAAACATAATAGGGTCTGACACTTTCATCATTGTGGCTTTTAGATGCAACGACAACAGCACATCTTGCTGTTTTGCCGCAGCGATTTCCTGCTGGTAAAATTCGCGTAATGCACTATTACTCATCGTGGCGGCATCAATCACTTCACCGGCCAATACCGCTACTCTTTCTTTTAACACCACTACAGAGCCATCATGGCTCACGTGTTGAATTTTCAAGCTGTCAGCTGAAGCAAACGTAGTTGACTGCTCGCTGCCATAAAAATCACCCTGCGTCATATGTGCAACATGAGATTTAGAGTCTGATGCCCAGGCTCCCATGCTATGTGGATTTTTCTTGGCATATTGCTTTACTGA
>Ga0100394_1001254_pt1 | contig 21178 bp, 24 predicted proteins | sample CryGeymeta201518_FD_81549 | JGI IMG/M metagenome (GOLD analysis project Ga0100394, IMG submission 81549) | Groundwater microbial communities from Crystal Geyser aquifers in Utah, USA - Crystal Geyser metaG 2015-18 | ecosystem: Environmental > Aquatic > Deep subsurface > Groundwater | place: USA... | reverse complement strand
TTCATATTTTTAATAATTTTTGAAGTTTTTCTTTATCTTTAAATGGACCGATTAAAGCCAGATTTAACTTTTCTGGCCTAAAAATGTCTTTTGCCACTTTTTGAATGTCACTTGTGGTTACTTTATCAATTTTAGCAAAAATTTCTTCCGGAATTAATATCTTTTTTTCCAAAAGCTCTTGACCGGCGTAAAACGAAGCTTGGGCGTCTGAAGATTCCAACTCTAAAGCCATTTTCCCTTTTACATTATCTTTAGCTTTTTTAAGTTCCTTGAGTGGAATTTCTCTTTGAGAAATTTTTTTATATTCTTTCAGAATAGTTAAAATGGCTTTCTCTATATTTTTATTATCTATTCCGGCAAAGGTTACCAAATAGCCCGTATCGGGATTGTTTTCAGCAGTCGTTGTAATATAATAGGCAATTCCTAATTTTGCTCTGATTTCTTCAAATAATCTCGAACTCATCATCCCGCCAAGAATTACACCCAAAAGCTCTAAGGCATATCTTTGTGGATGAAAAAGATTATAGGCTCTGACCCCGAGGGCGAGGTGAGTTTGGTCGGTCTGCTTTGGAAAAATAAGAATCCTGGGCTGAGCTTGTCTTTCAATGACTGGAGCTTTAGATTTAAATTGTGTCTTTTTAATTTTAAAGAAATATTTTTTAATTTTATTTATTGCTTGAGATGGTATTATTTTTCCAGCCACGCAAATTATTGTATTTAAAGCCGTATACTGAGATTTCATATAATTTAAAAGCTCAATTCTTTTAACTTTATTTACATTTTCTTTGGTTCCAATTATCTCCCACCCAGCCGGCTGATCTCCGTAAAGCAATTTCTTCCAGAGTTCCCCAATGTAAATCATTGGCGTATCCAAATACATATTTATTTCTTCAATTATCACTCCCCTTTCTTTTTCTATTTCTTTTTTAGGCAGTAGGGAATTTAAATAGATATCAGAAACCCAATCTAAAGCCAACTCTATCTGAGAGTTTTCAACCTTGGCAAAGTACCCAGTATATTCTTCGCCAGTAAAGGCATTATAAATTCCGCCGATTTTATCTAAGGGTTCGGCAACCGCCAAAGAATTGGGCCTTTTTTTTGTTCCCTTAAAAAATAAATGTTCTATAAAATGAGAGATGCCGTTAATATTTTTGGTTTCATATTTTGAACCAGTCCCCACCAATACTAAAACTGTCACCGTTTGAGTGTTTTTTTGAGGAACAGTAATAATCCTTAAACCATTTCGAAGAGTGATTTTTTTAAACATATTACTTTTCCCATTATACGTTAAATTTTTTAATAACGCAAAACGCCGTCCGAAGGGCGGCGCGACTTGATTTTGACTGGATTATTCTCGTAAAGTTTAGTTTTCTAATTTTTCTTTTAAAACTTTAATTAAATCTTTAATTTTTACTCTTTCTTGTTTCATTGTGTCACGATAGCGGATAGTTAAATCGTTTTGTTCCAAGCTTTCAAAATCCAGTGTGAGACAAAAAACGGCGCCTGTTTCATCTTGACGGCGGTATCTTCTGCCGATAGAGCCAACTTCATCATATTGGCACATAAAGTAAGGTTTTAATAACTCAAAAACTTCTTTGGCTTTTTTTACTAATTCCGGTTTGTTTTTAACCAAAGGCAAAACAGCGACTTTAATCGGAGCAAGTTTTTTGTCTAATTTTAACAAAATTTCAACCTCTTTGGCTGCTTTGGTGGTTTCTGTTCTACCCCCTTTTATTTCTTGATAAGCGTCGCATAAAAGAGCAAACATTATTCTCTCAACACCGCAAGAAGGCTCAATAACATAGGGAATATAATATTGCTTTCGGCCAGCTGAAGGCTCGTCAAAATATCTTAAATCTACTCCTGAATTTTCTTGGTGTTGTTTTAAATCAAAATCAGTTCTGTTGGCTATTCCCTCAATTTCAGACCAACCAAAAGGAAACTTATACTCTATGTCTACACAAGATTTAGCATAATGAGCAAGTTCGTCTTTTCTATGGGGTCTTATTCTTAATTTTTCTTCTGTAATTGCCAAATCCTCAATGTACCATCTCATTCTCTCTTTAACCCAATAATCAAACGATTTTTCATCTTCCCCAGGTTTTACAAAATATTCTAACTCCATCTGTTCAAACTCTCTGGTCCTAAAAATAAAATTCCCGGGAGTAATCTCATTTCTAAAAGCCTTACCAACCTGGGCTATGCCAAATGGAACTTTCACTCTTTGGGTATCTAAAATATTTTTATAATTAACAAAAATTCCTTGGGCCGTTTCTGGTCGCAAATAAGTTTTAGCTGTCTCTTCTTCTACCGGCCCAATAAATGTTTTAAACATCAAATTAAATTGACGAGGAGGAGTTAATTCTCCTCCACATTCCGGACATTTAATTTTAGGAATGACTTTAGCAATATCTTTTAATTCCTCTTGATTAAAAGTTCCATGTTCATCTAATTTTCCAGGAGTTTTTAACTTTTCTACCAAATGGTCGGCTCTAAACCTTTTGTGACACTTTTTACATTCACATAGGGGGTCAGTAAAATGTTGAGTATGCCCCGAAGCTTCCCATATTTTAGAATTCATTATGATTGAACTATCTAAACCAACAACTTCTTTTCTTTGCTGAACTACGTTTTTCCACCAAATTCTTTTAATATTGTTTTTCATCTCTACACCCAAGGGTCCAAAATCGTAAAAACCACCGATACCACCATAAATATCAGATGAGGGAAAAATAAACCCTCTTCTTTTGGAAAGTGAAATAATTTTTTCTAAAGTATTAGCCATTATTAAACATTAACTCCCTGGCAACTTTTAAATTTTATTTCTCTTATTTAACTTCAGTTTTAAGAGCTGAAGTATTAAAATTTAAGATTGTTTTAGTCCACTGGTCGTCGCCTGAAATTTGGGCTGGGTTAAGAATCAATATATCTTTTTCAGCCGTCTCTTCTGTGGGCTCAATAGCAAGCTGAAAAGCGCAAGACTTTCCTTCATTTAACACCCCTGACCCAGCTGGCAAATCTCCTGCTTCCCATAAAATTTCCCTGGAAAGAGAATCAAAAGTTAATCCAGCGTTTTCTTTAGGCCAGATTTTCCCTAAAAAATTAATTTCTTTAGGTAAGATAGCTCTCATTTTTACATTATTAACATCATTATAATAATTCTTTACGCTCCAAGCTACAGTAAAAAGAGTTTTTTTATTTGGCTCTAAAGGATAAGGCCCTGAGTTATCAAAAAATTTATCCTCGAAAAAAGTCTGTTGTTCTCCTTTTATGACAGAGGTTACTTTATTAGAAAATTCTTCTCTGGCTTGGCTGATAGTAATTTTATTCCTAATTTCAGGGTTTTTATCAGCTAAACTCTGCATTTCCCATTGAGTTTTAAGGCCTATCCAAAATTCAATTTTCCCCTCTTCGTTTACATCTAAAAATTGAAGTTTCGGTATTTGCTTTCCTTCCCAAATTATAGAATTGTCCCCCAGCTGAAAGTTTCCCCGCAGGGCTTTAAGAGAATAAAAATCAAAACCCTTTCCTTCTAATCGAGAGATTAAAACTAAATCGGTTAAAGGTTCTTCTCCTACATTTCTAAAAAAGATTTCATAATGAAGAAGATTTCCCGAAGAGGCGATATATTGGGGATTACCATTTATCTGTTGGAAAATATACAAAGAAGGAGCAACTATCTCAACGCCTTTAACCGCCTCTTTAAGCAAGATAAACTCATCTTCTTCCCAAATACCGATTTTAGCTTTAAAAATTTTTTGTTCTTTGGATTCTCCTCTCAAAATCCCAGAAACCTCTATTCTCCCGCCTTCGCCTTCGTTTAAACCGGGAAGGTTCCACTGGCTTTGGTCTAATGCTTGAGGTTTCGAGTTTTTGAATTCAAAATCTGAAGGATATTGGATTTGGCAAGTTAAGTCTTTCAAAGGATAAGGAATATTGGATAAGTAATTTATCCTAAAAGTTAGATTTTTCCCTGCTTCTATTGTTGAGGGAAAATCTAAAGTAAAATTAAAAAGAATTTTTTCTAGAATTGTAGTGAAAGTAGTAGAGAGTTCATATCTTTGGTTTAGTCCCTTAGGCTGAAAAATTAATGTGGCCTTAGCAATTTTTGCTTCTGCCTCTTTTCCTAAAAGTCGGGTTTGAAATTTAAAAGTTCTTTCTTCTCCTGGATAAATATCTCCTCCTAAATCTTCAGAGGATAATTTTTTAATCTTTGGTTCTGACTCTAAAATAGAATTTTCTGGATACTCAAAAAATAATTCTGGTTTTTCCGCTCTTAAATTTCCATTATTTTTAAACTTAACAATATATTCTATATTCTCTCCAAGAGCCGCCTTTTCCGGCCCTAAAATTTCTAATTTCAAAATTTCTTTAGAATAAGATTGGCTATGCCAATACCAAAAACCTATCGCCAGCAGAATTATTATGATAAAAAAGAAAATAAATTTCTTACTCATTCTCCTCCTAATTTCTTTAAGTATCTTATTTTCCTATCCAGAGATAATTTATCTGTTCCTGTTTTTGCCTGAAATTTCTCTTTTTCCAGTTTTTTGATTGCTTTTTTAAATTCTCCCTTATCAACATATGAACCATAGTTTTTAGCAAATAATTCTTTCTCTATTTTAACTCTTTCTCTCTGGGGAATAATTTCCCCTCCTGCTCCTGGAATAAAGGGTTCAGCCTTTCTCAATTTTTCTCTCAATTCACTTCTGGTTAAATAGGGTTTCCCTCCAAAAATTGAAGTATCTTTTTTTTCTTCCTTTTTTAAAGGAGTTACTCTTTCTGGCATTCTCCTCACTCCTTCTTTATTTAATTGTTGTTTTTTCTCAAAAATACTCATATTTTAAAATTTTTTAAATTTTTTTATCGCTAACCAAAGTTTTTGTCCTTCTATTTTTATTTCTTTTTCAATATCAAAAACTTGATCGGCTCCGCCCTGTACCGTACGGTACAGGGCTCCGTCTTTTTGGCAAAAATCTTCTACTTTCATTTCTCTTAATACAAAGTTTTTATTTCTGTTTAAAATTTTGTTCAAAAATTCAGTCCCTTCATATCTTACCATAATTTTATCTTTAGGTTTATAACCAGCCGTTTTTCTCATCTGTTGAATTTGTCGGATAACCTCTCTCAATACCCCCTTCTCTTTTAATTCGGGTGTAATTTCAGTATCCAATTCCACATCACCCTTGATTTTAGGATCAAAAACCACTTCTCTAACATTAACTTCATCCTTTATTAACTCTAATAATTCCTTATCACCTTTAATCTTAAATCTTAAATCTTTAATCTTGAGCGAAGAGAGTGGTTGTCTGATTTTTATCCCTGCCTCCGCTCGCTGGTTTAAAGTCATAGCCACAATTTTTCGCGCCTGCTCCATCTTTGTTTCTAAACCCTTATCAATTATATTTTTATTTGCCTTTGGCCAATCTTCTAAATGAACCGACATTTTTTTTGAAACCTGCTGGGCCAAGCGGCATTTGAAACTTGAAACATTTTTATAAATATTTTCCGCAATAAATGGTGTAAATGGCGCTGATAATTTACTTAAAGTCTCCAAAACTAAAGCCAAGGTCTTGGCTGCTTCTTTTAACTCCTGCGCATTCCTTGGTTTTTGAAAACGCTTACGAGACCTTCTAATATACCATAAAGATAAATCATCAATTACAAAATTCTCAATATCCCTTGCCGCAAAAACAATATCATACTTGTCCATTTTTTGCGTAACTTTCTCAACCAATCCATTTAATCGAGAAATAATCCATTTATCTAATAGGGTCGCTGATTTACGTTGATAATTACGCGGATTTACGTTGATATTTTGTTGCGGAGTCTTGCGCAATTTTGCGTATGTATTATAAAAAATGAAGCAATTCCAAAAAGTCAAAATAAATTTCTTTAAGCTTTTTTCTACATCTCTTTCTGAAAATAATTTTGAATCGCCAGGTTGGTTGACAGTATAGAAATACCAACGGCTTGCATCTGCTCCATACTTTCCAATTATATACCAAGGGTCAACTATATTTCCTTTTGATTTGGACATTTTTTCTCCTTGCTTATCTAAAACATGGCCTAAAGAAATTACAGTTTTATAAGAAGGCCCAAAACCAAGTAAAGTAGATATAGCCAATAGAGTATAAAACCAGCCTCTTGTTTGGTCTACTGCTTCACAAATATAATCTGCCGGGAATTGATTTTTCTTATCAATTAAATCTTTATCTTTGAAAGGATAATGATATTGAGCAAAAGGCATTGAACCGGAATCAAACCAACAATCAATAACCTCTGGTACTCTTTTCATCAAACCGCCACATTTGTCGCATTTAAAAGTTATTTCATCAATATAGGGCCGATGTAATTCTGAAATTTTTTTTCCACTCAATTTTTCTAATTCCCTAATCGAACCGATAACTACGATATTATCACACGATTTTTGACTTTTGACTGTTGGCTGTTGGCTGTTGACTGTTTGGCAAAGCCAAACAGGGAGTGGTGTCCCCCAATATCTCTCCCTGGATACAGCCCAATCTTTTAAATCTTTAAGCCACTGGCCAAATCTGCCTTCTTTTAAATAAGAAGGAATCCAATTGATTTTTTGATTATTTTTGATGAGCCGTTTTTTGACTTCTGTCATCCGAATAAACCAAGATTTCTTTGCGTAATAAAGCAGAGGTGTCTTACATCTCCAGCAAAATGGATAATCGTGTTCATATAATTCTTCTCCAAAGAGTAACCCTCTCTTTTTTAAATCTTCTATTATCAAAGGGTCAGCATCTTTAACAAACATTCCCGCCCACTTTTTAACTTCTTTTTTAAATTTTCCTTCTTCATTAACTGTTAGTAAAATTGGAAACTCCGGCTCATTTAACGTTTGACATTTAACATTTAACATTTTTATTACATTCATATCGTCCTCGCCAAAAGCCGGAGCGATATGAACAACCCCTGTTCCTTCTTCAATAGAAACAAAACCTCCGGCAATAACTTTATAAGGTGCGTCAAAGGGATAAAGAGGTTTGTATTCCTTGCCCACTAAATCTTTACCTTTAAATTTATCTATAATTTTCACAATTGCTCCGTATCGAAATTTATTTTTTCCTATTTCTTCTTTGTAATCTTCAAAATCTTTTTTTGAAGTTATATAATTTCCATCTGAAATCCCAGGATAATTCTTAAGGGAAAATTTTAGATAATCAATTTCTGGATTTACCGCCAAAGCAACATTGGCTGGCAGTGTCCAGGGAGTGGTAGTCCAAGCTAAAATATAAGTTCCTGGCTCATCAACCAACTCAAATTTAACCGTAACTGCATTTTCTTTTATTGTTTTATAACCTTGAGCCACTTCATGGCTAGAAAGCGAAGTGCCACAACGAGGACAATAAGGGATCACTTTATAATCTTGGTATAAAAGTCCATTTTTAAAAATTCGTTTTATAATCCACCATACGGTTTCAATATAATTAGATTCGTATGTAATATAAGGGTCCTTCATATCCAGCCAATAACCAATTTTCTCTGTTAAATCCTCCCAGTCACTTTTATACTGCCAAACCGACTCTTTGCATTTTTTGTTAAATTTAGCTATTCCAAATTTTTCAATGTCTTTTTTATTCTTTAGACCCAATTTCTTCTCAACCTCTAACTCAACGGGCAAGCCGTGAGTATCCCAACCAGCTTTTCTTAAAACTCTAAATCCTCTCATTGTTTTATATCTACAAATAATGTCCTTGAATACCCGAGCTTCAAGATGATGAATGCCGGGCTTGCCGTTGGCAGTAGGCGGACCTTCATAAAAAACAAAATCCCGCTTTTTTGCTCGCGCCTTAATGCTCTTCTCAAAAATCTTTTCCTTTTTCCAGAACTTTAAAATTTTTTGCTCAAGTTTCGGAAAATCAAGCTTCATATTATTGTAATTTACGAACTTCTCCGGTTTTAATCATTTTCCCTGTAAATTTTTGTTTTAACAATTGATTTTCGCTCCGTCCTTTAATCCAACCTTCCAATAACCATAATGGATCTCCATGGCTAATAATCAAAATATTCTTTCCATTATATTTCTGTTCTAATTCTTTAAAAATACTAAGCATCCTGTCTCTTACCTCATCCCAGCTTTCTCCTTTCGGAGGAGCTTTTTTAAATCTTAATTTAGGATTCTTGTAATAAGCCCAAGCTCGCAGGGCAGATTTTCCTTGATAAATTCCCCAGTTAACATCTCTCAATCTTTCATCATAACTTACTCTTAGGTCTAATTCTTTAGCTACTATTTCGGCCGTCTCTTTGGTCCTTCTCGCATCTGAGCAAAAGATTAAATCAATATCTTTCTTTTTTAGTTTTTTGACTGATTTTTTAATCTCTTCTCTGCCGTACTTAGTCAAACCGCAAGGGGGATTGTCATCCGGCCAACCGTAAACTGTATTTTTTAATTTGGTCTGATGAATGGTCTGACCGTGTCTTAAAACGAAATATTTGTTCTGCAAGTTCATACGTTCAGATTATCATTTTAATTACTTTATTTCAATAAAAGTAAAAACCTCCTTAATTACGAAGTAATTACAAGGAGCGAAGCGACTGGTTATGATTCCTCCGGAAATAAAAACAGAGGGCAGGCCTCTGTTATTTAAACTAAAAATGCGAAATCTATTTTACCGAAAAATGGCTTTCTCCCAAACTTCTTTTTTAAGCCGAATATTAAAAATAGTAGTCCAAAAATGAAGAACATTTTTAAACCACAACCCTCGTCGAGGATTTTTTACCACTTTTTTGATATCTTTTTCTGAATAAACCTTGTAAAGCCATTTTAAATCCTCCCAAGTTCCGTAATTCAAAACTTGGGGAATAATATAATCTTTATCTTCTTTTAGATCTAAACTTTTAATATCATACGACCAAAACAGCCACTTCATTTTTTGAGGAATTTTTGCTTTTACTTTAGGCATTCTTTTTTATATTTTTTAACTTCTCCAATTAGAAATTTTTTAATTTTGCCCCATGAAACAAAATGAGTTAAATGCAGTCTTCTTTTTTGTTTTTTTTCAGCATCAACAAAATAGGTTAAACCCCTTAAACCAACATAAATATTAAAATTTGGGTATTTCTTTTTTATAAAATTAAAAATTTCCTCTAAGGAAAATTCTTTTAGTAAAAAATAAATATCAATAAAATCTCTTTTTGTTCCACGGTCAGAAATAGCAATCACTTTCATTGCCGCAATATCTTCTTTTGATGCCAGAGGTGGAAAATTTTGGTATTTAATCGGTGGAAAAATTAAAGGATAGGGGTATTGAAAAAAACTATTTGCTACACCATCAATTTTCATAATTAAGGTTCCTTCTGCTTTCTGTAAAACAATAGCCTCTTTAAATTTTTTTTCTAATAACCTTTGCAATTTTAAAAGACTAAACTTTTTTTCAGTGTAAAAATCGAAGTCCATTGAGGTTCGATGCCCAATCTGTAAAGCTAAAGCAGTGCCACCAGCTAAGTAAAATCCATACTTACTTAAAAATTTTAGTTTTTTGAGTAAGTTAATTCTTTTTTTATCAAGAATGAATAAATCCATAAGTTAAGTTCATTATATCATTATATCATTTTGGGCAACAAAAAACAGAGAACAAACTCTAATTTACAGAGGTTGGGCCTCTGTTACTTCTGTTTAATCTGCGGAGAGCGGGTCTCCGTTAATTTCTTTATTTTTGTCTATTTAATTGTTTAGATTTTCATCTCAACTCCGGTTTTTTTAATTTCTTCAATCAAACTGCTTCCTTTTTTGAAATCTTTTTCTGAAAAACCAACCGGTTCTAAACCAACCATTACCTCTTGCCTGTTCCTCTGCAACAACAAAAACTCTATGGCGTTTAATGCATCTTTAAATTTTGGAGAAATAATACAAAGGTCGATGTCGCTGTCTTTCTTTTGGTTTCCTTTTGCCCGGGAACCATAGAGAATTACTTTTTTTATCGGCAATTCTTTTTCTTTGGCCAATCTTTCTATATAATTTCTCACTATTTTTTTTACTTTTTTTGGAACTCTTTTTTTAGCCATAAAAGTAGATTCTCGGTAATTTTTAAATACCTTTGGACGTATTCCTTTTTATTATATTTTTTGTAAAATTCAAATTTTGCGTCAGCATAGCGGCCAGCGATATTGAAAGTAAAAATTTTATCTAAATATTTCCTTTGCTGAATATCTAAATCAATTTTTGCGATTTCGGCTAATCGTCGCAAGTCGTGAGTATAGAGAGGATATTTTTTGGTGCTTTTGACAGTCAATCCCTTTAACATCTTCTCTAAACTCAGATGGCAGAAAAATAAACACTGGGCATAATGCTTGGACTCAAAAAGAGACTGGGCCGCCCTAAAGTCTTTCTTTGAAGACTCCAGCCAATACTTAATGTTTTCTTGGATATTAAATTTCATCAATTTGAATTATAGCATAACCAAAAACTTCTAGCAATTAAATGTATAAGTCCACAACATATTGGAAAATATTGGTCAAGGACGGGCCTTGACCAAGCTTTTAAGGAGCTAAGCTCCTTAAACTCACGGAAAAAAGTGCACGTCCCTATTTTTTTACCTTAGGCGAATTTACGGAGAGCGGGCCTCTGCTAAATCTCCGCTAAAATTAAGCCGTGAAAGAAAAAAAGTGCGCGTCCCTATTTTTATTCGAACTTTACCCTATAATAATATTTTTCTATTTCCAGCGATAAATATGCACTCCAGTATATTTAGCGATGTCCGGTCGGAGAGATAATTGCAGTTTTACTGAGTATAAAATACTGTTTTCATCAACATTGCCAGCCCTAAGAAGTTCGCTTTTTGAATTACTGTTTTTTGCCAGAAAAATCTCTGCGACATCTCCTGTTGAACTTAGATAATCTATTTGAATCTCATATCCATCTTTTTGGTAAGTAGCTGTAGGCAATATGCCAAGAGATTGCTGGTCTTTTGTCGGCTGAAATTCACTATCTGGTTTACCTAAAATATTCTTGACTTCAGAAATATTTTTTCTGATTAAAGAAGGAATATCAAAAACTATTTCTTTTTGCGATTCTTCTTGTACTGCCGGTTTTTCCGTTTTTTGAGTTGTTGTTTCTGTTGCGGCTTCCCGTGCTTTTTCTCTCGCTTCTTCCGGAGAACCAATACCTATGCCCAGCACAACCACGCATAACAGTAGAAAACCTGCTATAAATACTCTGGCAAATCTTCTCTCTCTTATATTCACATACATAAATACGGCAATTACGACGCCAATAATGATAAAAATAATGTTCATATTTATTATTTATTTTTGTTGGTAAAATAGATCATAAGGACCTTTTCGCTTTAACTACAAACCCGCACAAGGTTTTGTAGCCGAAGCTACTAGGCTGAACAGACTAATTACCTTATGCAGACCTTATAAAAGTTGTCCAACCTATATATTAAATTATATTTGGTTATAATATTTTCCTAAGATGAAGTCAAGATTAAATTGGGGCCTGTTGTAGCAATATGATAATGTTATAGTTGAGCAATTTAGAAATATCATACCTTGAAATAATTCGCCATAATCTTCTTAGGTCGAATTATTAATAAATTTTTGGTCGAGACCGTTCCTTGACAGGATTTGTTAAACTGGTTTTACATTTTTGGGGGAACTGAGATACCAAGAAGAGCAAGGCAGTTCTCTAAAACCTGGCTACAGCTTGCAGTTAAAACTAATCGAAATTGTTTTTTACTTTCAGTAGGAGCTTTTAAAATTGGCAATTTTTCGTAAAAAAGGTTATATTTTTGAGCTAAATCAAAAGCTAAGTTGCAAATCAAGTTTGGAGAAAATTTTTCGGCTGCTTCCTTAACTGCCTCGGGAAATTTATAGATAGTTCTTAAAATATCTAATTCTTCTTTTTTAAAATCTCTACCGTTAAAGTGATGGAGGTCAAGCCTCCGTAAGTTTGATTTTTTTAAAACACTCTGAGTTCTTACAAAAGTATATTGAAGATAAGGACCAGAATTTCCTTTAATATTTAAAATTTTCTCCCAATCAAAAATAATATCTTTGCTATAATATTGGGATAAATCATTATATTTTATTGCTCCTATGCCAACCATTTTAGAGATTTCTTCTTTTTCTTTTTTAGATAAACCCCTGCTGGTCCCTGACTTCTCAATAATTTCTTCTGCCCTCTTTATCGCTTCTTCCAGAACCTCTTCTAAAAAAATGGTCTGACCCTTTCGGGTGGAAAACTTACCCTGTTTTGAACGATAAAGTCCGTGGCCAATATGGCAAAATTTTGTTTTTCCTGCCCCGTACCGAACCGAAGGTTCTGGCGCGGGGTTTAACCAACCCAAGAGCTCCACTGCCTGAAATAATTGTTTTAAATGAAGGGATTGCTCTACCCCAACTTCATAGATGATTAAACTGGGTTTCCATCGTTTCAGACGATATTTTATTGTGGCTAAATCCCTGGCGAGATAAGTTGTTGCTCCGTCAGATTTCAAGAGCATTGAGGGAGGCAATGCTTCTTGAGGATATTTAATGATTATCGCTCCCTGGCTTTTAACAGCAATCTTTTTCTTCATTGCTTCCTTAATCACCCCTTTTAACATCTTCTGATAAAAACTTTCTCCTAAACAATAATCAATTTTTATTCCTAAAAGTTGATAAATTTTCTCAAACTCTTTTAAACTCCAAGAAACACATTTTTGCCAGATTCTTTTAACTTGCTTATTCCCCTCCTCTAATTTTTTAAACCATTTCCTCCCCTTTTCTTCTAATTGGGGATTTTTCTCTGCTTCTTGATGGAATTTTACATAGAGTTTATTCAGCTCTTTTATTGGCTCTTTCTCAATTTTCTTTTTATTCCCCCATTTTTGGATAGCGTAGAATAATTTTCCATACTGGGTTCCCCAATCACCTAAATGATTATCCCCAATACATTTAAAACCTAAAAATTTATAGATATTATAAATAGCTTGGCCAATAATTGTAGAGCGCAAATGACCTATCCCAAAGGGTTTAGCAATATTTGGAGAAGAATAGTCAATCAAAACCGTCTTTCTCTTACCTATTCGGCTGGAGCCATATTTCTTTTTTTCTTTTAAAATTATATCTATCTCTTTTAAAAAAAAATGAGGAGATAAAAAGAAATTTATAAAACCATTTTTAACTTCTGTTCTTTTGATTAAATTAGTTTTTAAATTTGAAATTTTAACTTCTAAATCTTTTGCTATTTGCCCTGGCTCTTTTTGTAAAATTTGCCCAATTTTAAAGGCAATATTAGTTGTATAATCACCATAGAGCTCTTCTCTTGGGTATCCAACTTCAATTACTGGAATTTTAAATTCTTGAAACCTTCTTTCTTTCAAAAGAGATTGAATTGACTCTTTAATTAGTTTCTCGAGTTCTTCTTTAACCATTGTATCTATGTTTAGTTTATCTCAATTTCTGGTAAAATAAAAGTAATGAGTATCCTTGCCGAGAATAAAAAAGCTTATTACAATTATGAAATCCTGGAAAAATTTGAGGCAGGAATTGTTTTAATTGGGCAGGAGGTAAAATCAATAAGATTGGGAAGGATAAATTTAGCTGGCTCCTATGTGGTTTTAAAACAATCTCCTGAGGGCAGACATCCTGAGGTTTTCTTAATTGGAGCTAATATTCCTCCTTATCAACCTAAAAATGCTCCTACTGATTATAATCCCCAGCGTTCTAGAAAACTTCTATTAAAAAAATCAGAGATTAAGTATTTAATTGGGAAGGTCAGGGAAAAAGGCTTGACTTTAGTACCCCTGAGAGTATATACTAAAAGAAAGAAAATAAAATTGGAATTTTCAATTGTCAAAGGAAAGAGAAAATTTGATAAAAGAGAAAAAATCAAAAAAAGGGAAATAGAAAAAACCATAAAAAGAGAATTAAAAATGCGGGGATGAAAGAATCGACAAAAATTTATTCTAATATAGGCAAGTCGAGTATTCTCGAAACTCGGAAAACTTCGAGAGACAAAATAAGTGCCAACTTATTTGCAAGCAAACAGCTTGCTCCTGCCTACGTTTAATTTGTAGGCCATCTAATTTGCTGATTCTCGCTAAGCAAAATTAGGTGTTATATCAGCGAGATAGATAATCACTTCCCCTTGGGTGATTTATTGAAAAAAAGAGGGTGAAGACATTAGAGTTTCTGTTTATCTTCAATCTAATATCTTGAAAATCTTAAGATAGACTAAACTTGTAGAAATATCTTGGAAATAATTTTTGGACAGGGATTCACCTCCCTCATCTCCACAAACTCTTGATTAAAAAACCTTTAATCAACAATCGAATAAGAGCACGCCAGGTAAGAGTAATTGACCAAACCGGAAAACAGCTGGGGATTATGTCGTTGTCAGAGGCGCTAAAAGAAGCTTATCAACATAATTTAGATTTAATTCAAATTACCGAGAAAGTAGAACCGCCAGTTTGTAGATTGGGGGATTATGGAAAATATCTCTACTCTCAAAAAAAGAAAGAGAGAAAAGGGAAAGTTAAAAAAAGGAGCGAAACTAAAAGAATAAGATTGGGATTTAATATTTCCTCTCACGATTTAGAAACCAGGGTAAAAACAGCTCAGAAGTTTCTGGAAAAAGGGGAAAAAGTTAAAATAGAAATGGTTTTAAGAGGAAGAGAAAAATGGCTTTCGGAATTTGGAAAGAAGAAATTTACCCAATTTCTGGAAATTTTAAAAAGCAAAATTCCAATAAAAATTGAAATGGAATTAAAAAGAGAGCCCGGAGGATTAAGCATGATAATATTCAAAGGATTATAAGAACCTCTCGTCGCTTCGCTCAAGAACCTTGATTCGCTAATGTATAACATATATTCTTGAATTAAGAACCTCTAATCTTGAATTATGAAGACTAGAAAATCACTTAGTAAACGTTTTAAAATTACCAAAACTGGTAAAGTTCTAAGAAGAGCTACCGGCCAAGACCACTATTTAGCCAAAAAATCCTCCAAGAAAAAAAGGAGGTTTCGTAAATGGATTGAAGCTTCAAAACCAGAGGCAAAAAAAATTAAAAAACTAATAAATTTTTAGAAATGGTTAGGGTTAAACGAGGAAAAATGGCTCATAAAAGAAGAAAGAATGTCCTGAAAAGGACTAAAGGTTTCCGTTGGGGAAGAAAATCAAAATATAGACAAGCAAAAGAAGCTTTATTGCATGCAGGTACCTATGCCTATAGGGATAGAAAAACAAAAAAAAGAGAATTTCGGAAGCTCTGGCAAATTCAAATTAACGCTGCAGTTCGTAGAGAAGGAATTTCTTATAGTAAATTTATTTCCTGCCTTAAAAAAAATAAAATTGAGCTAGATCGGAAAATTTTAGCTAATCTCGCCCAAAACCATCCTCAAATTTTTAAGGAAATTGTGGAGAAAGTAAAATAAACTACAGGATTTATTTTTCTACTTATTTTTTAGTTCAATAATTATCTCTTTAAGGGGTAATTTTTTTGAATAATTTAATAAAAATTCTACTGCCCTTATAACTATTTCTTTTTTTATTTTTTGATTAAAACCTCTAATTAAAACCGTGGGACCAGAGAAATTTTCTGGTTCTAAAATTAAATCTTTCTTCTTTTTTAATTTTTCTATTTCTTTGCACTCTTTCTCGTTTCTGGCAACCACAATTAAATTACTACCTTCCCAAAAAATTCTTCCTTTGGTTAAGATTTGGCAATCATCTCCATCGCAGTCGGGAATTTTTGAAAAAAGTTCTTTTAACTTTTTTGAATACTCCAAGTCAGTTAAAATACAACCGCCAGCCGGAAAGGGAATTTTTTTTATTTTAAATTCTTTAGCCAAAGCCAATTGGGATTTTCTTGATTTTCCAGAGATACTAAGTAATTTTTCTCTTTTGACAATTCCTTTTTTCTCGTAAATTGTTTCTGGCAATAACTTAGCCGAAAGAGGCCTCAAAATTTGATTTTCTAAATTAGCTTCCTTTTCAATTAATTTTAAAGCTCTGGCATTTTGAGAAAGTGGTCTTTCTCCTAAAACCTCGCCAGTAGCCAAAAAATCATATTTTTCTTTTTCTAATATCTCTTTAGTTTTTTCTATCATTAACAAATGGCAATCAATACAAGGATTTATTCCTTTCCCTCTTCCATATTTAGGAAACCTCACAATTTTTAAATGTTCTTTCGAAAAATCAATTACCTTCAAGTTTAATCCCAATTTTTTAGCTGATTTTTTTGCCAAATTACAATCAAAAAAATAACTCTTAAAACAAATTGGAGTTATTTTAATTTTTTGTTTCTGTAAAATTTTAGCAGTTAAGATTGAATCTAAACCGCCTGAAAAAAGTAAAAGACATTTTGACATAATAACCCTTAAATTATATTTTAAAAAATTGATTTGCCTTTTCTAAAATTTCTTTGGCATTTTTGAAAGTTAATTGTTCTATGGCGTCTTCATAAGGCAGCCATTTATAACCTACGTGTTCTCCGGAAATTTTAACGTCCTTTGTTTTCGTTTCCGCCAAATAAAAAGTAACAAATTTAAGAACTGTTTTTCCTTCAAATTTAAAAAAATACTTTATCCATTCTCTAAAACCCTCAATGATTTTTATGTCTTTTAAACCAGTTTCTTCTTCTACTTCTCTTTTTACTGTTTTAATTTCATCTTCTCCTTTTTCAATATGTCCTTTTGGAAAATCCCAATATTCCTTCGGCGCTTTTGCCGAAGAAGGGTAATGTAAAAGTAAATAAAAAAAATTATTGTTTTCTTTCCTAAAAATTATTGCTCCGGCCGATTTTTCAATTGGCATTATTTTTTAAAAATTTTTAATAACTTCTCTAACGGCTGAGTGTTAATTATGTCATCTTTTTCTGCCCAGCCGCGACGGGCTTGGGCAATACCAAATTCAATAAGTCTTAATTGGTCTTTATGATGAGAGTCTGTGTTGATTACCATTTTGACCCCAACTTCTTTTGCTTTTCTAATATTTTGGTCATTTAAATCTAATCTCTCAGGAAAGGAATTTATTTCTAAAACTGTTCCGGTTTCTTTGGCTGTTCTTAAAATTTTATTGAAATCACATTCATACTCGTCTCTTCTTTTTAAAATTCTACCTGTTGGATGGGCAATGATATCAACACTGGGATTTTTCATTGCCTGGATTATTCTCTCTGTCATCTTTTCTTTTTCCATTTTAAAATTGGAATGAATTCCGGCAATAACAAAATCCAATTTTTTCAAAGCCTCATCTTTTATATCAATGGAGCCATCGTTCAAAATATTGGCTTCACATCCTTGTAAAACTTTTAGTTGTTTGTTGCCAATTGCTAGTTGTTTGTTAATTTTATCAATCTCTTTTCGTTGTTCAGCAAGCTGGTTTTCATTAAGCCCGTGTTCAATCCTTAAGAACTTCGTATGGTCGGAAATCCCTAAATATTGATAGCCCATTTTTATTGCTACTTCTGCTATTTCTTCAATTGAGTTAGCTCCACCATCCCAGTTTGAATGACAATGTAAATCTCCTTCAATGTCATCATAATCAACAATCTTTGGAAGTTGACCCTTAATATCTGCTTCAATTTCTCCTCGGTCTTCTCTTAATTCTGGTTCAATCCATTTCATCCCCAAAGATTTATAAATTTCTTCTTCATTGTTGCCAGCAATCATTTTTCTACCCTTAAACAATCCATACTCTGAAAGTTTCAAGTTTTTTTCAATTGCAATTTTTCGGAGTTTTATATTATGCTCTTTTGAACCAGTAAAATATTGAAGGGCCGAACCATAACTTTTTTTGGGCACCACCCTAATATCCGTATCAAACCCTTCTCTCATTCTCACTGAAGCTTTGGTAGAACCCTTTCCCCAGATTTTTATTACACCTGGTAGGGAAACAAAAAAATCCATCACTTTTTCTGGTTTCTTTGAAATAACTAAAAAATCGACATCGCCAATAGTTTCCTTCTTTCTTCTTACCGAACCACAAACACTAACCTGGTTTACTTCTTTCAAACTCTTTAGTTTTTTTTCAATCTCCTCTGCGATAGGAAGAATATCTCCTAATAAAAACTTTCCCTTGCTTCTTTTTAAAAATTTAATTCCTTCTAAGATATTTTTTTCAGTTTTTACATCAAAACCAAATAAAGGGGAGATTTTATGTTCCCTGGCAGCCCTTTCCAAATCTTTTAAATTTCTAATCCCTATCTCTTGATATAAAACTTTAACTCTTTTTGGCCCTAATCCTTCAACCGCAGTTAATTCTTCAATGTTTATCGGGGTTTTCTTTTTTAAATCTTCATAATATCTAATCTTTCCAGTTTTTAAATATTCTTCAATTTTCTCAGCCATACTTTCTCCTATTCCAGGAATTTTCTCTAAAACTTTTTTCCCTCCTTGTTTATAAATTTCTCCTACATCCTCTTCTAAGGCATCCAAAGTAATAGCAGCTTTTTTGTAAGCATAAGGTTTAAATTGCGCACCTTCCATTTCTAAAAAATCTCCTATTTCATAAAAAATATTGGCAATCTCTTGATTCTTCACACCGTTAGAAATCTGCCCTTATATAACACATGGTTAACTTCGGATAGATTTTTATTTTAGTTATACTCCGCTATCCCAGAGCAGAAAAAATTTTTCAAATTTTTTCTGCCGAGGGTTTCTAACGGGGTTCATATTTCAATTTTATCTTCCCAATATATCTTTTAAGCTAAAATGGAGACCGTGGTCAAAAACTCCCTTAATCTCATCTCTTAGTAAAAATAATATGCTGGCGCCAATTAATCCTAAAATGCCTACTGTAATAAGAACTAAAGCAAACCCAAATTGAGTTACTGCCCAACCTCCAATTGCTGCTGAAATTCCCGCTCCTAACCCTACCGAAGTAGCATCTATCCCCCATTCAGTTGCTTCTTTGCCCTTATCAATGTGTCTGGTGAAAATAGCAGTCCATCCTGACAAAGACATCGCCATTCCTATAGCGTAAAATACTTGGAGCATATAAATATGCCAGGGCAGGGTAGCAATAGCATAGCCAAAAGGAACAAATGCTGCCATAAATAATCCTACGGTTAAAAACCAATAATCGTCTCGTTCTCCAATTGTTTTATCTAAAAACATCCCAATTGGGATTCTAAGAATTGATTTTAAAATCCAATAAATTGCTGAAGCAATTCCTACTACAAAAGCAGTCCCTCCTTGAATTCTATCTACAATAAAAATAGCGAAAACCGGGGTAATCAATCCCCAGCCAGCCCAAAAAACTAAATCTGATAAAACCAAATATTTAACTATCTTATTAATTTGAATCTTCATTCTCATGATTGACTCTTTGGTTGAAATTATCAATTTTTTCAAACAGTAAGCCCCTCAACCAACCTAAGCCAAACCTCAACAAAAATGCTAAACCAATTAAAGCAAAAATTAACTCAGCCCCCCTGATAATCATAGTAAAGGCAGTAGCGTAAGATGTACCTAATCCCAAAGAATTAAAAGCAAAAGATTGAATTACTTCATGGGTTCCCAAGGCGGCAGGAATTGGAATCATCTCTGCTAAATAACTAAAACTAAGAACAGATAAAGCAGGCAAGGCTCCGATAGTTCTTCCCAAAAATACGATTAAAAGCCAAGCTCGGAAATACATTATAGTTGCCCTCAAAAAAGACAAGCCGAATCCCTTCCACATTGACCTTACCTTCGGTTTAAAGAAATTGAAAATTTCTCTTTCCACATCTAAAATTGAACTATTGTGATTAGAGTTTTTTAAGCCAGAGCTTCTTAAAAAAATCCCGGCTATACTTTCTTTTTTGAAAATTTTAAAATAAAAAAAGGAAATCCCTATGACAAATAATAAGAAAACTCCTCCAAAAATTATGGCTAAATTTTTAGGAGGTAAACCAATTTTATAAAGAAAAAATAAAATGCCTAAAAAAATAACGGCTAGATTTGTTGTCCATTCTAAAATCCTATCAATAATTATAGAAGCCAATCCTTTTACCTAAGGAACTAACCCTTTTTCTTTTAAAATTTAGCTCCGAAAAATTTCTCCCCCAAAAATTACGATTGGGACCAAAAATACCAAAGCAAAACCAGCCAAATAAAACTCAGACAGTCTCCAGAAAGAAATTTTAACATTTTGACTTCTTAAAATTTCTTTCCATTTCCAATTTCCAACTGCCATCATCAATCCAGTTAAACCAAAAATTGTTAATCCCTGCCAGCCCGTAAAAACTAAAAAGGCATCTTTTATTTTTTCCCAGCCCACCACTTTACCAATCCAAATAAACAATCCTATCCCAATAAAAAGAGAAAATAAAAAAAGTAACAATTTCTTTATCATGGTTTTGAATTTGCCCGCTTGGTGCTTCCCTTTACTGGATATTATCTTTTAATATTTTTTTGGCAAAAAACTGTTATTTCGTCTTCAACGTCTTCCCAAAAATAAAAATGACCTTCAATTTTAGGATGAAAAGGCGACTTAATTAAAGCAAAAATCAGCATGGGAATATTACCCGAAGATAAGGGGTCTTTCCCTTGTTTATCAAGAAAGAGAGCGTTTGGAGAATTAGTTGACTTATTCCAAAAGGGCAGGCCCATTCCAATGGCCAAAACAGATTCTTTGGCATCTTCTGAAAGTTTATCTACGGTCTCGTTAACAAAAGTAGCGCCACTGGAAAGGCCGACCATTAAAATGTCTAAATTCTCATCTTCTTTGATGAGCCCTTCGAGGTTTTGAGCCATTTTTTTTGACTGAGAATGAAAGGAAGTAAAAAACTCATTAACTGAACCAATTTTAGCAAAAAAATTATTTTTTGTTCTAAAATAAGGAACTACTGCAGTTTTATAACCAAAATTTTCAATGGTGCTTTTAATATTTTCAACTATAGGAGCGAAATCTAAAGCTTCGTCAAAAGGGGTAGTCCCCCAACCACCGGGATTGAAAATAATAACTACTTCATTCTCTTCTCCTGCTTTTACCAACTCCTGCCAAAAAGTTAAGGCGTTACCCTCTAAAAAACAAAGTTCAAACCAAGGCCAAGAAGCTATTGAAAAAAAGACTAAGCTAAAAATGATAAATTTCAATTTCCTCTTCATTATTTTTCTTAATTCAAGATTATAATTACAAGAGAGGGAGACCGAGCACGTAAACCATTATGTGCTTCGGTTGACCGAGTGAAGTAATTATGCGGCGAAGCCGCAATATGTTATTCATACATTAGCGAATC
>Ga0100394_1001242_pt1 | contig 21252 bp, 27 predicted proteins | sample CryGeymeta201518_FD_81549 | JGI IMG/M metagenome (GOLD analysis project Ga0100394, IMG submission 81549) | Groundwater microbial communities from Crystal Geyser aquifers in Utah, USA - Crystal Geyser metaG 2015-18 | ecosystem: Environmental > Aquatic > Deep subsurface > Groundwater | place: USA... | reverse complement strand
GACGATTCCTAACATTCTCTCAACACCCGTTATTGACTTCGACCCCCAAGATAATATCTTTATGAATGAGGGTGGGTCTGATAAATGGAGCCGTGCCCCAAAGAGCCTTCAGGATGAAATGGCTCTTGAAGCTGCGAAAAGGGGAGAGGGAATACATTTGGAGAATTTGGAACTAGGAGACCCACGTTATAAAGGTATGCATAAAATGCGACTAACTGTTAAATCTGATGCCGGAAAAGATTCGGTGATCCATTACGTGTTCAACCCTGAAACGGGAGAAACAATGGACTTTAAATTTAAAAAACATAGTACGGACTAGAGTTATGAAAGTTAAGTGTATTGCAATAAACTCCCATGGAAGTCTATCAATTGGGAAAATATATACCGTTTATGGGCTGGGATTCGTACGAAATAGTCCTGTTTATTATATTAGATCCGAAGACGATGAAATATCACCATATCCCTATAACGCTAATTTTTTTGAACTTAAAGATCGTCGCCTATCGTCTTACTGGCGGTGGTATGTCCAAGCGAATGTTGATGGACAATTAACCTGTTATCTCGTTTTTCCAGAATGGGGCTGCGATCATATATTCTATGAAAACCTCATAGATGGGGATCCGGAAGCAGAAGCAATTTTTGGGAAATACAAAAAATTAATGGATGATGAATTTTCCAACTAAATTTTCATGTTGCCGGGTGAATTTAAAGATTGAAGAATTTACCCGGCACCATGATCCTCGGGCAGGACGCATGCAGTTAGTCCTAGAAGACATTCATAGAAAAACTCCCCATACCGGTAGCATTGGTTTGGGGAAAAATAAAAAGAGTGAGACATTATGACCAAAGGGATATCAGGACGGGAAGATTCTTTTTTAATTGGGTTTGTTCGCTATGCAACTTGTTCGGGTGCTATAACCCTCGATGAAATGAAGAAATGGGTTTATAACCTTCTAAAAGAAAATGATGATTTGCCAACGTATTTTTTCGATTTATTAGAAATTGAACATTCTAGTGATTTTTATAAGGTTATTGATTTTCCAATTGATACCGGTATGACAGAAAAAGAAGGCGATGCCCTTAGGGGAATATCATTTTTAAGGGGCAACAGAAAAAATGAAGAGGCGATCTCCCGCAAAAAGGCCTTAAAAGCTCTTGCGGAAAGCCCCCAACTTGAAAGGCGCTTTCGAGAAACTTTCCCGTTCATCGAGTGGTAGCCCTGTTTTGAAATAGTTCCTGAAATTGGAGGAGTAATGTTAGGGAAATGGAATCTATTACAGGTCGACCCATCCCGACGCACCAACGGCTGTTGTTAAAACAAGAGCTCCAAGGTAATAACTTCCTTGAGCTTCCTCAAGCGGGGAAGCAGAACCATAGAAATAGCTTTGATAATAAGAGAAACACCCTCATAAAAGAGTGGGAGAGACAAACGAAGCAAACATGGCCGAGGTACACGGAAGAAATGATACAGAAGTTTAATATGTCTCCTAAAAAATTGAAGCATAGATTTGATGCGCATGAAATTATCCCCAATGAACTTGGTGGGCCTTTGCAGTGGCACAATATTCACCCTGCTATAGTCGGTATACAACATCAAGGCGGCATTCATGGAAAAGGAAGCGTACTTACTACAATAGAAACTCAATTGAAAATCGCAGGAAGTGAATAGAAATGTTTGATTACCTCAAACCTTATATGGGCAAGAAGGGTATAGGAGAAAATAAGTTTTTTCCTGTTAGTGCGCAGGATATAGAAGAGGCAGAAAAGCGCATAGGATATAAATTCCCCCCTCAACTGAGGGTTTTCTATGAAGAAATTGGTGATGGTTCTTTTCAAAGCAATCATGATAATTCCATTGTTGATGATGGATGTTATGCGAACTGTATTCTTCATCCAAAGGAGAGTGCCGATATTAAACTTTTGGGCTATGACAGCGGGCAAATTCTTCCGTCCGTTAAGTTCGCCGAGGACGAACTGCCTATTTTTGAAATTGCAGACGGCGCTAACTTTTTTGTGATGAAGCCCCAAGGTGATAACCCAAATGCTGTGTATCAATTTATGGAAGGGGGTCTTATTGAAGACTCCTTTGAGAAATTCATTTGGCGTTTGTATTACGAAAGCCCCCTTTATTATATGAAAGACTGGGGCAAAGAGGCGGCAGATTAAGACGCCGCCACAGCAACCGACTCATAATCGTGTTGCGGACTAATTTCCGGGCTCGGAACCGTTATTACGGGGCTTGCGATTCAAGATCATATCGAGAGAAATATGCCCCGCGGGAATGACACCGCATTTGGTCATCAAGAGGGATTTAGTATTCCCGAAGGCGTTAATGATCCGAGTGTTGAGACCTTCCCTATTCCTAAGGTGTCGGATACCGAAGAGCTTCCGCCTTATGTCGCTCATCCCGATGATTTTGCGTCAACAAGAGGCACAGGCGGTTACGGCCCCTATGCGGACGGGACGATTCCTAACATTCTCTCAACACCCGTTATTGACTTCGACTTCAGAGACTCTATCCTGATGAGTGAGGGGAATTCTGATGAAAAGAGCAAAGAAGTTGTAAAAGAGACCAAAAAGCCGTTGTTGGGCAAGAACCCACGGGTAAGTTCTCATCGTACCTCAACGGATGTTGGAAAAGAAGGCGATAGAGCAACGGCAAAAAGCATTTTTAGGAACCAAACAAAGGGGCAGAAGGTAGTTGATGATAAATTCCCTGACAAGCTAATTCGTCGTTCAGAGAATGGGACAAATATTAGATTTAACACTGATGGATCAACTCGGATTGATTTACCCAACCGAGGGACGCAACCTAACGGTGAAACGATCCACTTTAATCAATGAAATAGGGTGAAATTATGAATGGTACAGATGCACAAGCTGCCTTATTTGGTAAATGGGAAAAGATTGTTACGCAAAGAGGGAAGATAGATGAGAGAACTCGGTCAGGTGTACTTTTTCTTACTGGTTTTTATGCTTATATAAAATCCAAATGGATTTGTATTTCTGTCTTAGAAAAAAGAGAGGATAACTTTTTTTTATCACTTTATATAGATGAACCAGAACCAATTCCGAGCTTGCCGCAAAACTCTTGGCCACCTAGAAAAATTGTAACAGATTTTCCCTCGGATTGTCGGTTAGATTATTTAAGGGACTACGGGGCGGTATTTATTGAATTCACAGCTATAGCTGTGAAAGAAAAAAATTTTCTTTGTCAATCTAATCTTATTATTACATCAGGGAATGGCTATAAATTTAAAATAGAACCCAGCGAAGAGGTATGGGGCTGCTTAGAAATATCGATGATGTCTCCCTAATTATTTTACCCACAAACTGATTCACGGGATTATCGGCGCCGGTATGGGCGCGATCTCCGACGGAGAAGCTTTGGCCGGATTCATTGGCGGCGTTGTTGGCGAAGTGGTTGGTGAGGCTTATGCGGATACGCATCCTGAAGGCTTTAATCCGGATGCAGAGGACTATGACCCCGAATTACATAAATCCTTAAAAAAGAAAGGAGAAATCCTAACGCAAGTCTCTGCTGCCCTTGCGGCGGCCTTCCTTGGAGAAAACCCCAACGTCGCTGCCTGCACAGCCCTCAATGCCGTTCATGAGAATGCTTTTGCGTTTCCGGATGTTATCGGGCATAAAAACGATGAGATTAACATCTGTGAAATGGAACTTAGTAACCTTGAGAATGCCCTTGACCGGGCGATTTCTTCCCAAGAGCGCCAAGCCTTAGAAATAATGGTCTCTCAAAAGAAAGAACAGCTTTTAGAAGCACGTGCTTACTTAAGCAATCTAACAGGGAATAAACGAGCGTTCCAACAGGCCGGCGACGAGGCTGTGGGTAAAATTATAGCCACCGGAACCATTGAAAATGAGACCCTTCTTGGGTGGATTGATCCCGTTAATAGATTCTTCGACGACATTCAAGAGAGAGCCTCAAGACTTCCCCTGATGTTTGTGCCCGAACTAAGCAATGCTCCAAAGGGATGGGATGTCCTGAATTACAGTCAACAGACCCACTTCTACCAAGAAATGAGAATCGGACAAGACTTTTTGGGATGCGCAACAGATATGGCCAGAATCCCCACAAACTAGTATGAACTGGGAGTCATGGCCGCACCGTTAGGTACTGCAACGAAATTCTTCAAGCCGTTTTCAAAAGGCCTCAAAACTCTTGGAAGAGGCGCTGAAAATTCCTTACGAAATGTACCGATTTTTGACGTAAGAAATAGCGCTCCTGTTTTTGATATTTTGACACAAACAACATCTGGCTTTAAAGTTACACAGCACGGTTTTTTACGGAAAATTGAAAGAGAAGTAAAATCATGCGACATATTGGATGCATTAAAAAATCCATTAAAAATAGGCAATATAAAAATTGATAATCTTGGTAGAGCAAGTCAACGGTATATTGGATTTGGGGCAGAGGTTGCTATTAATCCATATACAAAAAAAATTCTTTCACAAATAAAATCGGTAGAAAAAAACTAAAGAGGCTTTTGAATGAATAGTAAAGTGAAACTTACAAGAGAAGAGGAGGTTGTTTTGCTGGATTTTGAAGATCTCCCTAGCCAAGTAAGAAAATATATATCTGCATCTCATCACTCCCCATTTACACTAACAGATGATGAAATAATCCTTCTTGATGACTATTGTGGAGATAAAATCCTTTACTGTGGTTTAGATGAGAATTATAGAGAAAATCATATAGGCAGGGTCTTAGAAGATTTAAGAGACAAGCTTTATAAAACACTTGAGGCTGAGTAATAATTGGCTAAAACTCGAGAAACACGTACCATTAATGTCTTAAGAAAAGGCTATGGTGAAGATGCCTTACCCGGTAACTTGACAAATCACTAAAGGGAAAAAATATGGCTCATAATCGAAAGTTCTGTACTGCGGCTACCTCGCTTATAATGGGCCGTATAAAGAACGATACAACTCAGGGAATCAAAGCTCGGGATATAATAGAGGAAATCTTGATTGAGGGGAAAACCCTTGATCCTGCGCCTTTCAGATGCATTGGCTTAATTTATCGTTATGGGACGAAGAATATGCTGGAGCCGGAATATGAACGAATTGAAATTCACCCTAAGTACAATGAAGTTTCTGTCGCCATTGAATTACAGATGGAGCACTTGATTTGGTGCGACAAGAATGACATAGAGCTGCTGTTTGAAATCTTGATGATCGGCGGTCTTGATTCTGTGATTCATGTGTGTGAGCGCTATAATCTTGAGACTGCCCTTTTAAAGGAAGAACGAAAAAAATACAGAGAAATTCCCGGAACCTCGGACGAACTCAAAGCCATGAGTCGGTGTCGTTCGCCCGTTGATAATTTGATGTTTTTGTCAACCAATGAAACGGCTTTAGGGATTAAAGACTTCCATAACTTCTTTTTAGACACCCTTAACACAGCAGATCACTATGAAGCTCTCAAAGACCATATCCAAGAACTGCCCCTAGAAATTTTACAAGACCTCATGGATAAAAAATTAGAGAAATCTGATTTTCATAAACCGCAGTGTGAGGAGCTTTTAGCTCTTTGGCACAGAAAGCATTGAGTGTAATTCAAAAGAATAAAGAAAAGTAAAACATGAAACAATATTTTCTACTTTTGATAAGTTTCCTAATTAATCCTCTTTTAGCCACCGACATGCCGGAAAGCTACAGTATAGAAAAAGCCCCTCCATGGGTAGAAATAAAAGAGAATATAGATGACGTTGTGCCGGAGCACGAGCCCTACTTTGGCATTTTTTACTATTTCATAGATAGACAGGCTAAAAAAGAAAAAGATCTCTTATTCAATTATATAAATATATCGAAAAAGATAGTTAGTCCGGACGGTGTTCAAGACTCATCACAAATTGAAATAGAATTCGACCCTTCATGAAAATGATCCTATCGAGACCGCAGAATCATCGGATACATCCACAAAAAAAAGACACGATTAACTGGCCTTTATTTATTTTGTTTCTTATTTCGTTTCTATTTTTTATATTTTTATCTATCAAGGTCTACCAATATAACCCGTCAAAACAACCTTTAGCTGATAAAAATGTAACACCCGGGAAACCTATCAGGGGATGGCTTATTCTACTTTCAGCGGGCATTTTGTTTTCTCCTATTTTTATACTAAGAGATTTATGGGAAACACTACCGATTATACTTTCTTATAACAACTGGCTAGTTATTGCAGACACAACACAAGAAACGTTTAATCCTTTTCAAGTTCCTTTTATCATATTATCTCTTATGCTGAATACAGCGATTATTATATTTTCAGCATTGAATATCTTTCTTTTCTTTATGAAAAAAAGATATTTCCCAAATTTTATATAGGATTACATGTAGGTTATTTGCTATTTTCTCTTATGGACCATTGGGTTACAATCCGGCTTTATTTAGAGACATCCCCGGAACCGCAAACCTCTTATTTCCTTAAAACTACCATTGGCCTTCTAATTTGGAGTACTTATTTATTAACATCAAAACGTGTAAAAGCTACTTTTATCCGTTAAAGACTTATTCAAACGAAACTGATGAAAAAACCGGAAAGGACTTGGTAAAGTATTTGCGGCCAATAAGTCTAAACTGTCAAGGTAATTTGAGCCGGTCATAAGAAATCCCCGAGCCCAAATTTTAGGCTCAAAGGACCCTTTGCGTGGCTTCATCCCAAATTAACCCGCAGTTCTAAAGAGATTGTGTAATCGGCCTAAAATAGGCCGACTTTTTTAGCTGCGCTACACGCCCCAATAATCAATGGAGATAACTCCGGTTGAACCGCAATACTACCGCCGGTAATAGCCACACAAGCGGTGTTTGCAATTAATTTTGAAACCTCGGTTCCTTTTTTAATAGATTCTTCAATGAGTTTATCCTTTGCTTGAGTAGGCGTCATCTCTCCCCATTTGGCAGTTCCCTTAGAAAAACATTGAGACTTTTTGTATTCCTTATATAGGTCGGAACCTATGACTTTTTCTTGGCACACCATTTTTGAGAAATAGAAAATTTCCCTAAAGTTTTTACAACCTTCTCCCTTAAAGCTTCTAAGTGTTATTCTCGGCGGGAAACTAAAAAGAGATCCTGCTTTACAAACATGTTTTTCCCCCTTTTTTACAAAACCGTTTAGAACGTCTTTTAAATCGCTTAATCCCACACCATTTGCCTCTTTGAGGCTTAATCCGGAGGACAAGACAATTACTAGAAATGAAGTTAAAATCGATCTTTTCATATTACTATCCTTATGTTCTAACTTAATTAAGTCCCACATTATCAATTATTTCATAAAAAAGTTTCTGATTTATTAATATTTGAAAGTTTCAATTGTGTCAAAAATTCATTTTAAGCCCTAAAATGCGGGAATAAAACGCAAGAACTATTTGAATTAAGTGACGATCTCTATAAAGGTGAAGTGAATCCATGCTATGTTTACGAGCAGGGATAGCAGGGTATGGAGCCTTGCCTCCCGGTATATCGGCGTAAATCATCGGCCTCATAGATATTATCGGCCACGGGCAACTTGTATAGCCTCTCCCCCGATAAGCCCCAAACAAAAAGAAGGACAGTGACCTGCCCTTCTCTTGCGTCTCTCTCCTGTAAGAGACCCCATAAGCTATTAGAACTCTGTAACCTGTTTTGAGCCTATGGAAACTTTGTCGGAAATCTTCCGAAACTTATATAACCCTTTAGGAGACCACAGTGAGGTGGGGAGCGGCTATTTTAGAAAACAGCACATCTTCAACTTCTTCCGTTCTTGCGCCTTTTGAAGAAGTCGCCCCTACCTCTTCCTCAAGGTTTACGCTTGCTTGCTGTGCAAAACGATCCTGAATAAGAGCAAAAAAATCCTCATCCACCACGGCGTAGGAAAGCACTAGAGCTGCCATAACATGCTCCGGCACGTAATCTCCTGTCATCTCGGGAAAAGATAGGTCCACATGGCCGTCTTCTTTAAAGATGAGTGCGACGTCATTCTCACCTATAGCAATCGATTTCCTGTTTCCTGCTAAATTTTCAGCCATTTATGAGGGACCTACCTGTTCTGTTTTCTTTCTATCGGCTAAAGGTTAACAAAAAGTTAACGCTTTAATTTTCCACTCTTTTACTATTTTCTTTTGTGATTTCGCCTTTATGCGATTTGTTCGACCGGTCTAAAAATTCCCTAGCCAGAGGGATAAGGATGTTCTATAAATTAGGGAGTATAAAATTAGACAAAAGGTGTATTTCATGGCTGGTTCCGTCAACAAAGTAATTCTTGTAGGTAATTTGGGTCGTGACCCGGAAGTGCGTCACTCTGCCGACGGCATGAAAATCGTCCAACTTTCCGTTGCAACATCCGAGTCTTGGAAAGACAAAACATCCGGTGAACGCAAAGATAAAACAGAATGGCATCGTGTTGTTGTGTTCAATGAGCGTTTGGCCGATGTCTGTGAAAAGTATCTTCGCAAAGGCTCTAAGGTTTATCTTGAAGGTCAACTCCAAACTCGCAAATGGACGGATCCGCAAGGACAAGAAAAGTACACGACGGAGGTTGTTTTACAACGTTATCGCGGTGAACTGACTATGCTTGACGGTAAGGGCGGAGAAGGTGATTCCATGGGCGAAGGCTCTTTTAGCGGTAGCTCCGGAAATTTCGGCCCCTCCGGTCGACAAGCGTCTGCGCAAACCGCCCCTGACCTCTCGCAGGAACTAGAGGATGACATCCCGTTTTAAAGACTTACACTTCTATTGTTTCCTAAAGATTAACCAACGTCATAGAGGCCCTTCGTGAGCGCAGAAAACACACTAACAAAAGACATTATCAGTGTTTCAATTGAAGAAGAGATGAAAACCTCTTACCTCGATTACGCCATGAGCGTTATCGTCTCACGGGCTTTACCCGATGTACGAGACGGATTAAAACCCGTACACCGCCGTATCTTACACTCTATGAATGAATCCGGCTTTGACTTTAACAAACCCTACCGTAAATCCGCCCGTGTTACGGGTGACGTCATGGCAAAATACCACCCCCACGGTGATATGGCCATTTATGATGCGATGGTTCGTATGGCTCAAAATTTCTCTTTGCGAGTGCCTTTAATTGACGGCCAAGGTAACTTTGGTTCCATGGACGGCGATCCTGCCGCGGCCTCTCGTTATACGGAAGCACGCCTTGCAAAAGTTGCGCGTTCATTACTGGATGATATCGATAAAGACACCGTTGATTTTCGCCCCAACTATGATGAAAGCGAACACGAACCTATTGTTTTACCCGCACGTTTCCCTAACCTGCTTGCCAATGGTGCCGGCGGTATTGCCGTCGGGATGGCCACAAACATTCCGCCCCATAACTTGGGCGAACTTTTAGATGCATGCTGTGCTTATGTAGAAAATCCCGGTATCACCGTTGAGGGACTCATGGAGCACATAAAAGGCCCTGACTTTCCGACAGGCGCGTTGATCCTTGGAAAAGCCGGTTTAACCTCCGCTTTTCAAACAGGTCGCGGTTCGGTGATGATGCGGGGAAAAACCCATTTTGAAGAAGTTCGCAAAGACCGCCACGCCATTATCATTACTGAAATCCCCTTTCAAGTGAACAAAGCGCGCATGGTTGAGCGCATGGCCGAAGTGGTTAAAAATAAAATTATTGAAGGTATTTCCGACCTTCGTGATGAATCCGACAGAGACGGCGTTCGGGTTGTCGTCGAACTTAAGCGCGATGCCGTCGGCGAAGTGGTCTTAAACCAACTCTTCCGCCATACGCCGCTTCAAACATCCTTTAGCGTAAACATGCTGGCCCTTGACCAAGGGCAGCCAAAATTAATGAATCTACGTGAAATCATTAAGGCATTCATCCAATTCCGCGAAGAAGTTATTGTCCGCCGCGTCAAGTATGAGCTTGCTAAAGCCCAACGCCGCGCTCACATTTTAATCGGTCTGGCCGTCGCTGTTGCCAATATTGATGAAATCATCGCCATGATTAAAGGGGCTAAAGACCCTCAAGCAGCCAGAGAAGCTTTACTTTCCCACAAGTGGCCTTGCGATTCCGTTGCGCCTTTGATCGAACTTGTGAACGAACCCGGTCATAAAATTAGCAACGGCACTTACCGTTTGTCGGAAGCCCAAGCTCGAGCCATTCTGGAACTCAAACTTCACCGTCTAACAGGTCTTGAGCGTGAAAAGATCGCCAATGAGCTTGAAGAAATTGTGGCTCAAATAAAAGACTTCCTTGAAATTCTGGCTTCCCGCGAACGCATTTTCGGCATTATGACGGACGAGTTCAAAGAGATTAAAGAGAACTTCGCCACGCCAAGACGCTCTGAAATTGCGGATATTGAACTGACCATCGACATGGAAGACCTCATTCAAAAAGAAGACATGGTCGTCACCGTAAGCCAAAACGGCTATATTAAGCGCGTTCCCTTGGCGACCTACCGTGCGCAAAAACGCGGCGGCAAAGGCCGTTCAGGTATGTCCACCCGTGACGAAGATGTGGTCAGTGAAATCTTTGTGGCCAATACCCACACCCCGATTTTGTTCTTTACCAACAAGGGCATAGCCCATGTGATGAAAGTGTATAAGCTCCCCTTGGGGTCACCGACTTCTTTGGGTAAAGCGATGGTCAATCTTCTGCCCATCGATCAAGACGAGAAAATTTCAACCATCATGCCCATCGTTGGCGAGTCTAAAGACCTCGAAAACAAAAGCATTATTTTTGCCACAAGCTCCGGTAGCGTGCGCCGAAATGCCCTTGAGGATTTCTTGAATGTCCGCGCCAACGGTAAAATCGCCATGAAATTGGACGGCGACGAACAGCTTGTAGCCGTTAAGATGTGTGATCCTGATCAAGACATTTTGCTCACCACCTTAAAAGGAAAGTGCATCCGCTTTAGTGTTGAAACCTTACGCGTCTTTGCAAGCCGAAACTCAACGGGTGTGCGCGGTATTAAGCTTGCGCCTAAGGATGAAGTTATTTCTCTTTCTATCCTCGACCACGTGACTTTTACCATGGAAGAGCGTGATGCTTACCTTCGCCTTTCCCGTCAAAAACGCGGTGGTGATGAGGAAGCCGGAAGCGATGAATCCGGCGAGACAGGTAGCGGTACTCTTCTCTCTCCGGAACGTTTTACCGAGCTTGAAAAACAAGAGCAATTCATCACAACAGCTACCACAAAGGGTTTTGGAAAGCGCACTTCTGCTTACGAATATCGTGTTAGCGGTCGAGGCGGTCTTGGTATTTCCAATATGACCTTAACGTCGAAAAACGGTGAGGTTGCCGGATCCTTTATCACGGCAGAAGGCGACGATCTTGTGCTTGTGACCGATGGGGGCAAACTCATTCGCTTTACCATTGATGATGTAAGAATCGCAGGGCGCTCCACCCAAGGCGTCACCCTCTTTAGAATTGCCAAGGACGAAACCGTTGTCTCCGTTGCCCGCATCGCCGCCGACGGCCTGCAGGAAGAGGAAATCGATGAAAATACAATTGAAGGGGATGCCCCTGTTGAAAGTTCCGATCATACCGAAGATTCTCAGAGCTTGCCGGAAACCGGTAACAGCATCAAAAATGATGAACCCGAACCCCCCTTTGAAGATTAAGTTTTTTTTAAAACTAAGTCCGAAAAAGGATTTCAAACCCCGCCCTCAAGCGGGGTTTTCTTTTGCACTTTTAAAAAGAATATCAATGGGTTATTTTAAAGAAATATCTTCAAATTACCCAATCGGATGTGATAAGATCATCCTAAATATACATTTTTTCATTGAAGAATCAAAAAGCGCACTTAGTGTCAAAGTGATATCTAGGATAATAGTATTATTACTAAGGAGAAAACTATGAAAACTTTAAAATATCTTACTGTAGCTGCAAATATTTTTCTAGCACACCAAACATTTGCATCAGATAACTCTTTGATTTCTGACATCTTTTCCTTCGATCATCCAATATATGCAAAGGGCTGTCATACAAGACTCACCGGTGAATCTAAAACCGGATATAAATGGGAACTATCTGATGTCCAATTGGTCGATATCGATTACCATGTCAAAGCTTTTAGAAATGAAACCCTCATGTTTCAATATGGCACAGGCTTACCTAGGGAACCTCAGGCCACGGCTGATCGTATTGTAGGTACTTGGATGAACCGCTTCCTAAATGGGAATCCCCATGGTGGTATGACCATTTTTAATGCAGAAACCCGTGAGAGAATCGGGCACATTGTTGCAGGGGGTGGTGATAGACCCGGTATTTCTGAAATAGCCTACACATTGATGGAGGATTCATGGGATGGTCGAGATGTGCCAAAAATTTGGGGAAAAGGCGTCATGTCCGGTGTAGTCGGCTCTATCGTAAATGATTGGGCTCCTGAGGTGATTCGCCTTTCCGAAAGTAATATGCCGGTTTGCATTCAAAAAGCATTCACTTGTTTTGGAGGAAAACCCTTAGAAGGTTTTGATGCAACGGCAAGTCCGTCAAATCCCGGCTCTTGGTGTGTGCTTAAAAAACATGGTTTTAAAGCTGCTATCACGAACGTAGACTGCGGGGAAACCGTTGCAGATTTTGATGGTAAGGAGCTTGAACCGAGTGAATTCGAGAATGAATTAATGAAGCTTTATACCGTGGATACAATTTTAGAGACTCCTTTGGAGAGGGGGATTCGTTATCATGTGATTGGAACGGATGGAACGCTTCACACCGTTAGCCACCACAAAAATTTTAATCGGATGAAACTGCATCTTGAGCTCAAATTTTAATATAGCCGTTTATTTTTGCGCTGATCTTTGTTCCTGCAGTTCCTCACCTATCAGTATAGGCAAAGTAACCGGCGCCTTGTGTTGACATAACCCTAAAACATTTCCTGATTCTTACTTCATAAGGATTATAAAAAAAAAATATAGGGGTTATTTTTTCAATATAAATAGAAAAGAAATGGTGGGTACGGCCGGGATTGAACCGGCGACCCCTACGATGTCAACGTAGTGCTCTCCCGCTGAGCTACGCACCCATTTTCTTATTAGATTTATACAGGGCTAACGCCCTAAAATCAAGGGGTTCCGAAAGGTTTTTTCAACAAAGAAAAAATTCGCCCTTCCTACTCTTCTTCCTCTGTTCTTTCCTCAAAGCCGAAAACCGGCGCCGGATAAATGCGATGCCACACAACACCTGTCTCGGGATTATAGAGAGAAAAATCAGGTCGCATACTCAACCTCTTTTTTAAAGGGAGACCGTTTTGCCTTGCATCCTCTGCACAATTCTCAAAATCTTCACAATCAACAGCACACGGACGCCAAAAATTTCCGGTAGAATCTCTATAAATTTCCTCATAAAATGAAGCAAAACAAAGTTGCGATCCTCCTAAGAAAAGTCCAAGAGCCGCTGAAAACTTTACCGAACTTATCCTACGCATTTTCCTCTCCTCTAAAATGAGCTTAATCTTCAGATAACAAAACCTCTTCCTTACACCTATTAATAATGTCGCACAATAGAAAATTTTTTCTTAGATTTTTCACTTCAACTCCTATGAGTCGGTCTTTACAGGAACCCGATGCGAGCTACGATTAGCAGGCTTAGTCATTGAAAAAGAAGGTAGCGCTCTTTGTTTCCAAAGGGTTTTTGTTTCTCTGTGATAATAGAAAATATCAGGTTGAAAAGTCATTTTCTGAAGCGCCCAATCCTCGCGGGATTTCCCCGAGCGCATTTCCTCATCTTCAGGAATAGAGTAAGGCTCCCAAAGATAGTTTTCATTTTCGTCTTTTTCATTGATGGTAGCGGGAGGGGTCGAATGAGCAACCGGCGGTTCGGCAAAAGCTCCCGTAACGGAAATAAGAGCCGCTACAGTAAGAAGGGTTATATACTGTAAAGAAGATTTTATCATTTTTGAATTCCCTGTTTTTTTATTTTTTTTCTTCTAATCTGTTACATACGATCATATACCTATTTTTTTTAGCAATAAAGAAAAACCGTCCTTTAATTGGCTTTTTAACTTAGGGAGTTTCATAACTTGATCAAGACGGCGACTTAAATAAGCTCTGGTTTTAATACAATCTTCCGAGTTATCATCCAACCAATAAAATAGCGTTGCCGAATAAGCCCCGGCCAAAAGAGTACGTTTTGTATAAAAATTAAAATCCGTCGCCGTATCTCCTGCCGCGTACCAAATGGCATTAACCGTATTATAAAGCCCTTTCAATGCAAGGGACGTCCGCGTCGGGTGACGCAGATATCGCAAGCTTTGACGAACGGCTTCCTTGTTCTTTTCCAAGAGACGTAAACGCACCATCACAGCTGTTGCAACACGGTCTTTCACACGCATAGAAAGCAAATCAACCTCTCCTAAACGCGCCGTCATTTGCCTATCAATCATTGAAAGATAATGTTCAAGAACCTTATCCGTATTACCTTGAAAAGCCCGATATTCATCCCCCTCTTTATAACCGGCATCTATTACGCCTTGCCTCAAGGATTCTAGAGTCCAACCTAGTTTCGGTACATAATTCAACATATGAGTGATGATAAGATCTTGCGTTTCCGGACAATGGATTGTATCGGACATGACTTTTTTCTTTCTTTATGTTATACTAGGTATTATAGTGCAGTGTGCTTAAGGGTTAAATAGCCTATTTTGCCCTTCAAGTATTAAATTAACCTTGCCCTTTTTTTAGGGCATTTATTAGAAAGGAAGTGAGCGCCCATGCTCATTACTGTTCGCGATAATAATGTAGACCACGCTTTGCGTATCTTGAAAAAGAAATTGCAACGCGAAGGTGTCTTCCGCGTAATGAAGCTCAGAAAGCATTTCGAAAAGCCTTCTGAGTGCCGCAAACGCGAAAAAGCCGAAGCAGCCCGCCGCATGCGTAAAGTACTACGCAAGCGTATGGAACGCGACGGATATTAATGAAGAAAAGGTGCGTAAAAGCACCTTTTTTTTATGAAAAATCATTCTAAGTTTAGTCTCTAAATCCAAGAAGCCCTGACCTAGACACCGTCACCCTGCTTTAGAAAATCAAAGAAGCACGCGGCCGACGGCATACCGAATATCCTCAAGTCCTGCATTTTTTTCAGAGCTTGACACAAGGATTTCCGGATAGAGTGCGGGATGCTTTGGTGCCGTATCTTGCACCTCTTGGACACGCTTTTGAACGGCCGGCGGTTTGATCTTATCAATTTTTGTTAAGATGACTTGATAGGACACAGCGGCTTCATCCAACATATCCATGATCTCTATATCATTGGCCTTAAGGCCGTGACGAGAATCAATAAGAAGAAAAACACGCTTAAGTTGAACTCTCCCCTTAAGGTAAAGACGTAGCATTTTATTCCAGCTATCGACTAAATCCTTAGGCGCCTTCGCATAACCGTACCCCGGCATATCCACCACATGAAGATGCGTATCCATTTGGAAAAAGTTTAAACATTGGGTGCGACCGGGGGTATTAGAGGCTTTTGCCAAACCCTTCTTTTTAAAAACGGCATTAATAAGACTGGATTTGCCGACATTAGAACGTCCTGCAAAAGCAATTTCGGGCCAATCTTGGGGGGGCAAGGTTTTCAAATCATAAACCGACGTCACAAACGTACAGGGATGTTCAAAAAGCCGGCTTGTCTTTTGCCGGGTCTCTGCTCGCTCCTGAATTTCTTCGGGCGTTAACTTGCCCTCCGTTTCCAAAGCCGTTTCTAAAGGATCTTGATCCATTTATTTAGAACCCGTCCGTTTAGCTTCCATACGCATGATGGTCCATTGCTGTGCGATGGTAAGGGTATTGTTCCACGCCCAATAGATTACCAAACCGGCAGGGAAAGAGGCCAGCATTACCGTGAAAATTAACGGCATCAACATAAACATCTTTTCTTGCATGGGATCCGTCGGTGCAGGGTTTAAGCGTTGTTGCATAAACATTGTCGCCCCCATAATTAAGGGCCAAGCCCCAATTTGAAGGAAGCTCGGGACATCATACGGAAGCAAACCGAACAGGTTAAACAGGCTTGTCGGATCAGGCGCAGACAAATCTTTAATCCAGCCATAAAACGGTGCTTGGCGCATTTCGATAGACACAAATAAAACCTTATAAAGGGCAAAGAAAACGGGAATCTGAATAATCATAGGCAAACACCCGGCCATAGGGTTTACTTTTTCCTTTTTATACAGATTCATCAACGCTTGGTTCATCGCCATTTTATCATCTTTATGAAGCTCTTTTAACTTGGCCATTTTAGGCTGAAGTTGTTTCATACGAGCCATAGAACGATAAGACTTATTAGCCAACGGAAAGAACAAAAGCTTTAAGACAACGGTAAGCAATAGAATCGCCAACCCAAAGTTTCCAAGATAATCTTTTGTATAAGTCAGAACATGAAAAATAGGCTTGGTTAAGAAGTAAAACCAACCGAAATCAACGGCTAAGTCAAAGTGCTTGATACCTAATTTTTCTTCATAGGAATCTAACAAAGCCAATACTTTTGCACCTGCATAGAAATGGTTGGTAAAGTTAATAGACTGACCGGCTTTTAGAGCAAAAGCAGGGCTAATATAGTCTGTAAAGTAACGATGCTTTGAAGCATTCATGACGTGGCGATAAGTCACTTTAGACGCCATGTCTTGGGGCGGGATCAAAGCCGTTAGCCAATATTTATCGGTAAATCCGGCCCAGCCCCCCGTTACATTATGGGTTTTTTGCCCCTCATTCAAATCATCATATTTATGCTCAATCAACTTATCGCCAAGGTAACCGATAGGCCCTTCAAAGAGAATAAAAAAGCTAGAGACTTCCTTGACTTCATCCCGAGTAATCATGGCGTAAGCATACAAAGAAACATCTTGGGCGCTTGCATTACGCACTTGATCCTTAACGGTAAAGAGATAATCTTCATCAACGGAAATAACGCGCTCAAAAGTTAAACCTTGACCGTTTTCCCATGTCAAACGGACGGGACGATCCACCGTTAAAACTGCATTTCCTTCGGCTTGCCAAAGGGTATCGGCATCGGGAACCTTAATAATAGACGACGCACTCGAGAGCCATCCAAAATCGGCAAAATACGGTTGCTCCGTTTGATCGGGAGAAAGCAATGTAATATTTTTACCGGTTTTGTCTACTTTCTCATTATACTTTTTAAAGGTCAAATCGTCCAAACGCCCTCCCTTTAACCGAATAGAGCCGGATAAAGACGGTGTGTCAATTTGCAAACGTGCCGTTGATTCGATAACTTCTTTAACCGTCTTTGGCGGAACAATGCCCGCCCCATTTGGAAGCGCAGGTGCATCGCCTAAAGCGGGTCGGTTAGTCGCCGGAAGAGTCGGTTTTGAGCCGTCAACCGTTTGCTCTGCCTGTTGAGGTTCTTGGGGCGCCTTAGGCGCATCAAAAAAGACACTCCAACCCACAAGAACAGCCAAGGTTAAGACCATGGCTATGACCATATTTTTTGTATTATCACCGTCCGGTTGTTGCATTTTAAAAGCTCTCTATTGTTAATCTATTCTCTGTAGTCGGTATTCTTTTTAGGGGGAACGGGATCAACCCCCGAACTTCCCCAAGGATGGCATCGCACAATACGTTTAAAAAGCAAAGCCGTTCCCTTTATAAAACCGTGGGTATCCACCGCTTCAAGACCGTAAGCCGAACACGTCGGCAAAAAGCGGCACCTCGCGGGAAGAAACGGTGAAATACCTGTCCGATATAGCACAATTATCCCTTTCATGCAAAGGCTCAGCAGTTGATCTAAATGCCGAGCTAAAAAGGTTGTCAATTTGCGTAAAATTATCAGAAGATTCATCATGGGTGCGGAATCCGTCCCAGAGACCATTTTAAGTCCTTAGGGAGTTCCGCGAATTCATAGGTCAGGATTTCTTTTCGGGCAATAAAAAGGTACAAATACCCTTGTTTTCCAAAGGCCGGCAAATGCGTTCGGATAATCTCTCGCAAGCGGCGTTTTGCTTTATTACGGCAAACGGCATTACCCACCTTCTTAGAGGCAACGATACCAAAACCGATCCGCTCATTATTGTCTTTCAGAATCTCAATTTCAGACAAAGGACAAACAATAAGAACAAAAGATTTTGTGACCCATTTTTGCCCTTTATTCATGGCAATTTTAAAATGAGAATTCTTTTTTAAACTAAAAAGTTGAATCACGGGAGTTACCTAAAGCTAAAAGCCTTAGGCTGATAGACGCGCACGACCTTTTGCACGACGACGATTAATCACAGCACGACCGGAAGCCGTTTCCATGCGTGAGCGAAAACCGTGACGACGTTTGCGAACAAGAACACTGGGTTGAAAAGTTCTTTTCATAACAGAAAGACTCCAATAACATTAAACAATACACCCCTTATAAGAGAAATTCCGCCCTGTGTCAACAAAATGTTCGCCCGAAACAAGACTCTTTTCTATAAAATAAAAACCGTTAAAAAAAGCTTAACGATTTTTCACTTACGTCTAGCCCCCTTCAAGTAAGACTCCTTATATGATAGACTGAAATAGATTCTCCTTATTAACAGACAAAATGACAGGCAATTTTTATGGATAAAAACCTCTACGACAGCGCCCTTGATTACCACCGTTCTCCAAAACCCGGGAAGCTAACCATCCAACCCACAAAACCCATGGCAAACCAACGGGACTTAGCCCTTGCTTATTCCCCCGGTGTGGCGGCCCCTTGTGAAGAAATTGCTAAAAACCCTCTCAAAGCCGCGGAATATACGGGCAGAGCCAATATGGTTGCGGTCATTTCCAACGGAACGGCAGTGCTTGGTCTTGGGAATATCGGCCCGCTTGCGTCAAAACCTGTGATGGAAGGAAAAGCAGTCCTCTTTAAGAAGTTCTCGGGCATTGATGTTTTTGATATTGAAATTGGTGAAAATGATCCCGATAAACTGGTTGATATTATTGCCAGCCTTGAGCCGACTTTTGGCGCCATTAACCTCGAAGATATTAAAGCACCCGAATGTTTTGAAGTGGAGCGTCAACTCAAAGAACGCATGAATATTCCCGTCTTTCATGACGATCAACACGGCACGGCTATTATCGTTGCAGCCGCCGTTACAAACGGCCTTAAAGTTGTAAATAAGAAAATTGAAGACATTAAAGTTGTGGCTTCCGGGGGCGGGGCTGCCTCCCTCGCCTGTCTTGACTTGCTCATTACCATGGGCTTAAAGCGTGAGAATGTAACGGTTTGCGACGGTAAGGGCGTGATTTATAAAGGCCGCGATAACGTTGATAAATACAAAGCCCGTTACGCTCGGGAAACCTCTGCTCGCAAACTGGGGGATGTTGTTGAAGGCGTTGACTTCTTTTTGGGACTCTCCGCCGGCAATGTATTGAGCGAAGAAATGATTATGAAGTTTGCAAAAAATCCTTTGATCTTTGCCTTGGCGAATCCTTACCCTGAAATTAATCCCCTCGTCGCAAAAAAAGCACGCCCTGATGCGATTGTTGCAACAGGACGTTCGGATTTTCCCAATCAAGTGAATAATGTTTTGTGCTTTCCCTTTATCTTCCGCGGGGCTTTGGACTGTGGAGCCACCTGCATTAATGATGAAATGAAGGTTGCCTGCGTTAAAGCCATTGCGGACTTAGCAGAGGCAGAAGCAACAGATATTGTGGCCAATGCCTACGAATCGGAAGACCTTAAGTTTGGCCCCAATTATTTAATTCCCAAACCCCTTGACCCTCGTTTGATGATTCATATTGCCCCTGCCGTTGTCAAAGCCGCACAAGACTCCGGCGTAGCAACCCGCCCCGTTGGGGACATCGAAGCCTATAAACAACATCTTAGCCAATATATTTATCGCTCCAGCATGGCCATGCAGCCTGTTTTTACCGCGGCAAAAGCCCACCAAAAACGTATAGCCTATGCGGACGGCGAAGATAAACGCGTCTTAAGGGCTGCACAAATTGTCCTTGACGAACGCCTTGGCATGCCTATTTTAATCGGCCGTCGCCGTGTGGTTGAATCTCGTATCGAACAACTTGGCCTTCGTATGCGCCTTGGTAAAGAGGTGGAACTTGTCGATCCCGAGGATGACCCGCGCTTTGCAACCTATTGGCAAACCTACCACAATAAAATGGCACGACACGGTGTTTCTCCCGATTTTGCAAAAACTATTGTCAGAACAAATACATCTGTTATTGCCGCTTTGATGGTCACCTTGGGTGATGCGGATTGTATGCTTTGCGGTGCCGTCGGCCGCTACCGCCATCATTTGGAAATTATTCGCGATATGATCGGCTTAAAACACGGCATTACCTCCCCTGCTTCGGTCAGCATTATGTCTATGAACAAAGGCATCTTTTTCTTTGCTGACGGTTATGTTAATAAAGATCCGAACGCCATGGAGCTTGCCGAGATCACCCTTCTCGCCGCAGAGCAAATGCGTCAATTTGCCTTGGAGCCCAAAATCGCTTTGTTATCTCACTCAAATTTTGGCACAAGCGATACCCCCGCAACTTGTAAAATGCGCGAAGCTGTTGAAATCATCCATAAATGTGCTCCCGACCTTGAAGTTGACGGCGAAATGCACGGAGATGCTGCTTTAATTGAAGCCATCCGCAAGGATAACTTTCCGAATTCACGCCTCCAAGGGCAAGCAAACATGCTTATAATGCCTAATATTGATGCCGCGAACATTGCCATTAACTTGGTAAAAACTTTGGCGGATGCTCAGCCCATCGGCCCTATATTACTGGGACTTGATGCCTCGGCTCATATTTTAACAACAGCTGCAACCGTGCGCGCTATTGTAAATATGACTGCCGTTGCTTCTGTAGATGCACAGCGCCATGAAGACTACAAAGGCGGAAGCATGCTTCCTTTTACCACAAAGGTTTGCGGATAGCGTTCTTAAAAAAAGGCCGATAAATGAATACTGAAACAGGAAATGACCCGAAGCAACCGCACACCGACCGAGATCCTTCCGACTCGGGAGAACACGAAGGGATTAACACCCTCCATGAATCTGCCGACGGGGTGCGTTTTGGTATTTCTGCTCAGCTTAGAGATACAGTCGAAGAGGCTTTAGACCGCCACGAAGCAAGACTTGTCTTAGAATACCTTGCGCCGTTGCACGCAGCAGATATTGCCGACCTTATTAACCACCTGAAGGCTCGTTATCGCGAGCCTTTTTTTCAACTCATTAAAGATGATTTGGATCCGGAAACCCTTGTTGATGTTGATCCGGCTCTCCAACTTGAACTCATAAAGCTTCTCAGCATTAAGCAAATTGCTCAAGCTGTTTTACACTTGGACAGCGACGACGCCATAAGCCTTCT